>Ga0183096_1000568_pt1 | contig 45969 bp, 42 predicted proteins | sample Biomet5_FD_127791 | JGI IMG/M metagenome (GOLD analysis project Ga0183096, IMG submission 127791) | Microbial communities from bioreactor (seeded with sewage sludge) at LBNL, California, USA - Biofuel metagenome 5 (version 2) (version 3) | ecosystem: Engineered > Bioreactor > Anaerobic >... | reverse complement strand
TCATCGTGATTTGAGTCCCGATTTGAATCATGACGGGAAGATAGAGCCTCGGGAATGGATTAAGCAATGTCCCTGCTTTGAAGCATCGAAGTTGCTGGAGGAGCCTGTACCCGGGATGCCGGGGTGGAAGTTATAGAGCTATTCTTGTATATTCTCTAATTGGGTAATCCAATCATTAAAGTGAACGGCTTTATTCCTTATGTTTTGTAAACCGATTGCTGTAGCTAAAATAGCTCCGTATACCACTTTATTATACCCTTTAATTAATCGTTCCAAGCGTTTGGATGGTGCTGTTGTTGGACCATCATTTATGAGTTCAGGGTTTGGATTCAAATTTATGGTGTCTTCAAGTGTGGTAAGGTCTGTAATTTCGTTTTGAGGTATATTGTTTTTAAAAGCAGCTATGTTGTTGAATAGTAAGCCTTCAAATTCATGTAATTGTATATATGCTATAAATCGATGGTTGCTAATGTCTTCCTTCATAGCTTGTTCCAAAAAAATCATTTTTTGGATTTTATCTGCAATTCCTTTGCTTTCATCCCATTTAGGGAATCTATGATAGTCCTTGATGCCGTAAAAATCAATTAAGAGAGTGACGAATACCTCTTTTTCATTTAAATGAAGTAATATTTGATTTTTTATTTGCTCCCAAGGAACAATTCCTCCTAATGACTTTTTTATTAAAGGAGTTTCAATGTATATGTCTTTGTTTTGAAAGTGCTGATATAATACGTCTTTACAAAATTCTTGCTCGGTTTCCCCTTCACAAATTATAATAAGTCGTTTCATTGCTAATCGTTGTTAGGATGACCTCCTTGAATAATACTTCGTTTCCACAAATCATCTATTGTATATTCTTTTAGCCATGAAGAAAGTTCTTCTGTGTCTAATCGGTTAAACTGACTTTCTCCTCTGATCTGATCTACAGTGATGATATCTTCCGGTTGGAAATGACTGATTAGATCGGTTGATTGAGTGGCTGTAATTATTTGACAACCTTTTGCGGCAGCCGAGGATATCATACCCGCCAACTTTGCAATGGCAAATGGATGTAGACCTAATTCCGGTTCGTCTATTATAATGCTTGATGGTAAATCCGGTTGAAGGAATAATACCGACAGGGCTATAAAACGGATAGTACCATCGGAGAGATCATTTACACCGTAAACGGTTGAGGAGTATTTGTCTTGCCATTGTAAACGGATAAGTCCTTCTTTATTCGGCTCTAAATAAAAGTCCGAGAAATAAGGTGCTATACTTTGAATGGTTTTTATTATGCGATTATAAACAATGGAATTAGTCTCTTTTATGTGATATAAAAATGCAGCCAGATTATCTCCTTTTTCATAGAGAAAATAAATATCATTCTGTATATTGGATGATTTAGTGAAAGGTGAATTTACACTTGTATCATGGAAATGATATTTCTTGTATGATTTTAAATATTTCTCTACATATTTTTTTCTAAAGTTATCCGTACTTTTAATGTTTGCCTCCGTTCCTCCTCCAGAAATATTCCGTCCCTCTTCTCTATTATATACTAAGTATTCATTTGTGAAAATGAAGGAATCGGCCCCCTGTATTATTTTAAAGGCATACCCATTTTTGCTGTTATCAAACTCTATGTCAATATTAATACATTCAGTAATTTTACTTCCCTTATGTAGCATCTTGTCCATGCCTCCATTGAGATTGACATAAATGGCCAGTTTTTTATCGTATACCCGGTTTAGAAATTCAAAAAATGAGATAAAATTACTCTTACCGGAACCATTCGAACCAATTAAAATATTTATTGGCTTCAGTTCTAAATTTATGCATTTTATGGATTTATATCCTTCTATTTTTATAGAATCAATCATATTCCTTTTTATCTATTGCAAAATTGCACATAATATTTTAATCTGCAAATTATTTTAATCTTTTCGTCTTTTTTCGTTTTCAGCTGCTTCTATAATTGGAAAAATTGATTTTTTATGTTGTCTCTGCATTGTCATATTTCATACATCCTTTCGTAATAGTAAAGAGCGACATTTGCGATGTACTAAAAAGAAAGGAGTTATAAAATGAAACTAAGTAAAAGCGATTACGCTATTGAGGCAACTGCCGATGGAGGATTTTATGCCTATCTGAAGAGTAACATTCTGTGTTGTGCTTACGGAGATAGCCTTGAAGAGGCTTGTGATAATCTGGCTGGTATCGTTGACGATTTCGTTAGCGACATGTATATGGTGGAGGAGTTTGTTTAAGTGTAGTAATACACAGACAAACTAACTTCATCCTTTTTTACGTATTTAATTCCATAAATTCTCTAGAATCACACCTGTGGGAACAGGTGTGATTTTTTTTATAAAAAAGGCATTAACTTTGCAACATATTCTTCTCTATATACGTCTATCCTTTTAAAAGAACTCTATAAAAGAGTTTTTTAATTACTACTTGTATTCTATCTTAGTAGAATACGAGGTTTATTTTACTTATACAAGTATGAAACAGTTGCATTATGTGATTAGAACGTTATTGCGTGGACGTGGTTCAAATGTCATTAAAATAGTTTCTTTGAGTTTAGGTTTGACAATGAGTATCTTGCTTTTTACCCGTGTGGCATTTGAGTTAAGCTATGATTCCTGTTTTAAAGATGTAGGTGATTTGTATCAGGTTTATTCAACCTGGTCGACGAACGGACAAAAATACAAACCTTCCGAGATGAGTGTAGGTCCGGTAGCCGGTGCTATTTTAGAAAACTTTCCAAAGGAGGTGGAAGCTGCCACCTGTATTTGCAGATATACAGCTAACCAACCGTTGTACTATGGGAGTGTACGTTTTGATGAGAAAAAGATCATGGGAGATTCCCTGTTTTTTAAAACGATGGGGATTGAGGTGTTGCGGGGTGATCCGCAGGAATTAAAGAATAAGGATGTTATCTTCCTGTCTGATCGCTTGGCTAACCGGATCTTCGGGGGGGAAGATCCTATAGGTAAAATACTGATGTTTGAGAAGAAGCTGCCTCTTACTGTGAAGGGTATTTATGCTACATTGCCGGAGAATACCACATTGCCTTTCGAAGGGGTGATCTCGATGCCTACTATGTGGAGTCGTAATTGGGCTAACTTCTCTTGGGGAGGCGGTGATAGTTATTGGGAATATGTGCGTTTTCGGAAGGGGGTAAAAAAGGATGCTGTGACATCGCGGCTTGATGCAATGGTTGCCAAATATCTTCCTCCGGAAATGGGAAAACGTCACATGGGTTATACCATTACCCTCAGACCGCTTCGGGATACTTATCGAGGCGGGGAACAGGTGAAAGAAATGATATGGATAATGAGTCTTCTAGGAGTGGCTATCCTCTTCATGGTTTCCTTGAATTATGTTTTGATTACCGTTTCATCGTTAAGCTATCGGGCTAAGGCTGTCGGGGTTCATAAATGCAATGGTGCTTCCAGTGGTTCCATCTTTGGTATGTTTCTATTGGAAACCGCTATTATCATTTTCCTGGCATTGGTTCTTATGGGTTTATTTATAGTTAACTTTCGGGATTTTGTAGAAGATACTACACAAGTTCGGCTCTCTTCTCTGTTTACTTTGAATCGTTTGTGGGTTCCTGCACTGACTGTTTTACTTCTGTTTGTCATTGGAGGAGTATTTCCCGGGCGGTTATTTTCTGCTATTCCGGTTTCGCAGGTATTTCGGCGCTACACAGATGGAAAGAAAAGCTGGAAACGCCCGCTCTTATTTGTTCAATTTGCCGGAGTGGCTTTTATTACTGGATTGATGACTGTGGTAATGATTCAATATGCTTATGTCATTCATAAAGATTTGGGCTATAATCCTGGAAGGGTTGCCGTTTCTTATACTAACTTTGAAACAAATGATAAGCGTGATTATGCTTTAACCTTTCTTCGGGAATTACCTTATGTGGAATCGGTATCTTCTGCCTGGTATCCGCCAGCTTTCGGATTTAGTGGCAGTATGGTGGATATAAACGGGAAGGCACTATTTTCCACACGCATAGTAGCAGAGATGGAGAACTATCCGGCTATGATGGGGATGACTTTTAAGATGGGACGTATGGCGCATGCGGATGATGAGGTTGCTGTGAACGAAACTTTTGTAAAAACAATGCGGTGGGGAGATAATATACTAAATCGCATGGTCTCGATTGATGGTAGAATCTATAAAGTGGTAGGTCTCTTAAATGATTATCATACCGGCGATTTCTATAATGAGCAGGAACCTCTTGCCGTACGTCGGCAGAGATCATTCGGGGAGTGTATACATGTTCGTTTGAAGGAACCGTTTGCTGACAATCTTAAAAAGTTGAACAAAGAAGCATCGGAGGCTCTTTCGACTGAAGTCATTGATTTCTTTTCCTTGGAGCAAAAGATAAAAGAAAACTATAATTCGGTGCGTGTGTTTCGTAATGCCACTATTTTGTCTGCTATCACTTTGTTTTTTATCATGTTGATGGGATTGATAGGTTATACTAAAGACGAGGTGCGCCGCCGGTCGAAAGAAATTGCTGTTCGCAAAGTAAACGGTGCTGAAGTGACGGATATATTGGGATTACTTTCTAAAAACATCTTGTATATCGCCGCTCCAGCCGTTGCAATTGGTACGTTGGCGGCCTGGTATATTAATTCTAAGTGGATCGGCTTGTTTGCAGAGCAAGCTGGTTTGAGTCCGGCACTATATCCTTTGGTTGCTATTGCTGTTCTGATTGTTATTTGGGGATGTGTGATTTGGAAATCATGGAGCATTGCCAATGAAAATCCGGTGAAAAGTATTAAAAGTGAGTAGCATATCTTGCAACTGGATGATAGATAACGATTGTATAATAATGAGAAAACATGGATATTATGATTGTAATAAATGACATTAGTAGGGTATTCCGTACTTCTGAAGTGGAGACGGTAGCATTGAATCATGTGAATCTTGAAGTGAAAGAGGGAGAATTTATTGCCATTATGGGCCCGTCCGGTTGTGGTAAATCCACCTTACTCAATATCCTTGGCTTATTGGATAACCCGACAGAGGGTTCATATAAGCTTCTTGGGCATGAGGTGGCTCAATTGAAAGAGAAAGAGCGTACGCGTATGCGCAAAGGCAAGCTCGGTTTTGTTTTTCAGAGTTTTAATCTGATAGACGAACTGAATGTGTACGAGAATGTGGAGTTGCCGTTAACTTATCTTGGAGTGAAGGCTTCGGAGCGAAAAGAGCGGGTGGAAGAAATTTTGAAACGCATGAATATTTCACACCGGGCAAAGCACTTTCCACAGCAACTTTCAGGCGGCCAGCAACAGCGTGTTGCCATAGCAAGAGCTGTAGTGACAAACCCTAAATTGATCCTTGCTGATGAACCTACCGGTAACTTGGACTCAAAAAATGGAGCTGAAGTCATGAGTTTGCTGACAGAACTAAATGATGAAGGCACTACCATTATCATGGTGACACACTCCCAACATGATGCTTCTTTTGCTCATCGGACCATACAATTGTTCGACGGGAGTATCGTGGCAAGTGTAGAAACGTTACAAGCTACCACCATATAGTGTTATGTATGAGCGGATCTTCGGATGTAAACCATTAGGCTGATAATTGCCACGATGACAGCCAAGAAGTCGGATACCGGCATGCTTATCCAAATTCCATCCAGACCAAATATATGGGGAAAGATGATTAGTCCGGGTAAGAGAAACAGCAATTGCCGGGTGAGTGAAAGGAAAATACTCATTTTTGCTTTTCCTATGCTTTGAAAAAAATTGCCGATAACAATCTGAGCGCCTACCAAGGGGAACATGCCAAGGCAAAAGCGAACTCCTCTTGATGCAATACTGATCAGTTGATTATCGTTGGTGAAGATGGCTGATACGGCATTCGGAAAAAGTTCACAGATGATGAAACCGCTACTCGTGATGCATACTCCTACTATAATACTCAATCTTAGGGTTTGTTTTACCCTGTCATGTTTTTGAGCTCCGAAATTGTATCCTACAATTGGTTGCATTCCCATTGTTAATCCGATGACAATCATGACATAAAGGGTCATCATGCGGTTGATGATACCAAAAGCTCCTACAGCCATATCACCTCCATATTTTTGCAAACTATTGTTTACTATAATGACGATGATGCAGGCGCATACGTTCATTAGGAACGGAGACATGCCTATGGAGAAAATATTGCTGACAATACGTCTTTTTATTATCCAGAAACCGCTTCCAAACCGGACATAGGTGCTTTTATTAATAAAATGCTTCACCACCCATATCATGCCGATAAACTGTGAGATAACCGTTGCCGTAGCTGCCCCGCGTATGCCCCAGTGGAAATAAAAAATGAAAATAGGAGCAAGAATGATATTGGAAAAGACAGTCACCATGGAAGTAAGCATGGCTTTTTTAGGATACCCTGTGGCACGCATTATATTATTGAGCCCGATCATGACATAAGCGATAGGGCTGCCAAGGAGAATAATCTGCATGAAATCGCGTGCATAGGGGAGTGTATTGTGACTGGCCCCAAAGAAAAGCAATATCTTATCGAGAAAGAGGAATGACAATCCCCCGAATATGAATGCGTTGATAATGCAAAGCATTAAGGTGTGTCCCAGGATTTCCGTCGCTCCCTTTAAATCTTTTTGTCCTAACCGGATAGATGAAAGAGTAGATCCTCCGGAAGAAACCAACGTACAAAATGCCACAACAAGATTCATCAGGGGAAACGTAATAGCCAGCCCGGCAATAGCCATAGCGCCCACGCCATGACCGATAAAAACACTATCTATAATATTGTATATGGAAGTGATTGTCATGCCAATGATGGCGGGGATGGAGTATTGGAGCAGCAGTTTACCTATTCGTTCGGTACTCAGGATGTGCGGGTTGTTATCCATAAAGTCTTTCCAGTTAATTTTGCGCAAAGGTACGAAATATTTGCTTCATTCGAGGATTATTCAGACCTTTGTGCGGTGAAATACTAATAGGTATTAATGATTTTCGCTGATAAGGATAATTTATATGGTTGATATACAAATGATTGCCGTTCTTTTTGATTTTGATGGGGTGGTTATGGATACTGAGAGTCAGTATTCTGTCTTTTGGCATAAAGTGGGAGTGGACTATTTAGACATGGAGGATTTGGAAACCCGTGTGAAAGGACAGACATTGAAGTTTATTTATGACACCTTTTTCCCGGGAAAAGTGAATGAGCAATTGGCTATTACTGAAGCGCTTGAACGCTATGAACAACAAATGGACTATAGTTATGTGCCGGGTGTTAAAATGTTTATAGAAGATCTCCGCTACCATGATGTGAAGCTGGCGGTGGTGACCAGTTCTAATAATGAGAAGATGGAAGCTGTCTATCGTAGGCATCCTGAAATAAAAAAAATGTTCGACCGTATCCTTACGGCGGAAATGTTTTCGCACTCCAAACCGGCTCCGGATTGTTTTTTGTTGGGTATGGATGTTTTCGGTACGACTCCACAGACTACTTATGTTTTTGAGGATTCTTTTAACGGTTTGAAGGCAGGAATGGCTTCCGGAGCTACAGTGATAGGTCTGGCTACAACCAACCCCCGAAACTTAATTGAAGGAAAAGCACATTTTATCATTAATGATTTCAAGGGTATGACCTATGATAAATTAATGAAAAATTATACCTTTGTCCACAGAACGAAATAAAGACGTTTTAAATAACAAAAGAAATGGGATATATTTCTGATGACACTCGTAAAGTGACTACTCATCGCCTTGTAGAAATGAAACAAAGAGGCGAAAAGATATCTATGTTGACATCTTATGATTATACCATGGCGCAAATTGTGGATGGTGCCGGTGTTGATGTAATTTTAGTGGGAGATTCTGCTTCCAATGTGATGGCTGGAAATGTAACAACACTTCCTATCACGCTCGATCAGATGATTTATCATGGTAAGTCAGTGGTACGTGCAGTAAAACGAGCTATGGTGGTGATTGACATGCCATTTGGTTCTTATCAGGGAAATGAGCTGGAAGGGCTTGCTTCTGCTATTCGTATGATGAAGGAATGTCATGCGGATGCCTTGAAATTGGAAGGTGGCGAAGAGATTATTGATACGGTGAAACGTATTCTTAGTGCGGGTATTCCGTTGATGGGGCACCTTGGACTAATGCCGCAATCTATTAATAAATATGGAACTTATACGGTTCGTGCTAAAGATGAAGCTGAAGCGGATAAGCTGGTACGTGATGCCCACTTGTTGGAAGAAGCCGGTTGCTTTGCTCTGGTTTTGGAAAAAATACCGGCTGCTTTGGCCGAACGTGTGGCAAAAGAACTTACCATTCCCGTTATTGGGATTGGTGCTGGTGGATGCGTAGACGGTCAGGTTCTGGTTATACAGGATATGCTGGGGATGAACGATGGTTTCCGCCCGCGTTTCCTGCGCCGTTATGCAGATCTTCATACGGTAATGACTGATGCTATCAGCCATTATGTATCAGATGTGAAAAATTTAGATTTCCCGAATGAGAAAGAGCAATACTAATCATAACACTCTTTGGACGATGGGTTTTATACGGATGTGTATAGCAAATTTTTTTCTTTTTGCATCCATTTACATGCTTTTTCCGGTGCTTCCTGTAGTCATGGGGCAACGGTTGGACATCTCTATTGCCCAGGCCAGTTATATGTTTTTGGCTTTCGCTGTAGGCATGTTTGCAGTTGGTCCGTTTCATTCATATTTGGGTGATCATTATAAGCGGAAGCGTGTTCTTTTATATTCTGTCTTCGTTATGCTGGCGGCTACGATGGGATATTGGGTCGTTGGTTCTTACTTTGAATTATTAGGGCTTGCTGCAATACAGGGAGGCTGTTTTAGTCTGGCAACTACTGCCGGAATTACGGTTGCTATTGACATAACAACGTCTTTTTGCCGCAGTTCGGGAAATATGGCGCATGCATTGGCTGCCCGGTTGGGTATGCTGGTGGGAGTAGGAGTAGGGTATTGGATTTATTTGTCAGAAGACTTTCAAACTTTATTGTATATTTCCGTGGCTTGTGGGCTTGTATGTATGTGGTTTGCAGGGCGGGTATATGTTCCATTCCGTGCTCCTATAGGAATAAGTCGTTGCAATTTTGATCGTTTTTTATTGTTGAGAGGATGGCTTCCGGCTGTTGATCTGGTACTAGTGGCTTTTATACCAGGAATGCTTATACCTTTATTGGGGCAGGGGGATTTTAGCTCGTTGCTGTTGTTGTTTATTCTGGCTCTTCTTACTATTCCATATATAAGAATGTTTGTGAAACTATCTCAGCATTGTCAACGTGGAACGGCTAATACAACTTGCCACTTGTCTATGGAAACAGGAATTTTAGTGGGGATGGTTATTGCTTATCATCTCTTGGAGAAGCTGCCTGTTTGGAAGATCTATCAGTATGAAGCTATCATCGCTGTAATAGCTTTATTGTTTTTCTTCTTACTGGTTTATCCATATTATAAGAAGAAGAAGGTGAGATAGGGAGCGAAAATAATGATTCCAATAATTGCCGCTGTGACAGCACATATCAGTACTGCTCCGGCGGCAATATCTTTAATCTGACCGGCAATAGGATGACGCTCGGGGGAAATCATGTCCACCAATTTTTCAATAGCCGTGTTCAGTAATTCCATGGCAATTACCAAGCCAATGCAGAGAATAATAATTGTCCATTCTGTAGGGGAGATGCCAAAGAAAAAGCCTGCCATGATTACGATAACTGTAGCAATGAGATGGAAACTAAGGTTCTGTCCCTTTCCGATGCAGCTTCTGATGCCTTTCCATGCATAACCGAAACTTCGCAATTGTTTCTTATAATCGTATTTCATACTATATATGACTTATACACTCTCTTGCTCCTTAATTTCGTGAAACTTGTTTCACTCCTTTGACTGTCCTGAGTTTTTTGATTAATGCTTCAAGGCGTCCCGTATCTCCTACCATGATTGTCAATGTTCCGGAGAATAAGCCATCATGGGAATCAATGCTTATGGAGCGCAGTGATATGTCGTTTTCCTTTGAAATGACGGAAGTGATATTTGTGACAATGCCAATATCATCGTGTCCCACAACGCGCAATGTAATAGGATATTGCGTCCCTTGAGATTTTCCCGCCCAGCGTGCTTTTACAATACGATAGCCGAAACGTTCACGCAGGTCGCTTGCATTGGGACAGTCGCATCGGTGTATCTTTATTCCTCCGGATACAGTGACAAAGCCGAATACATCATCTCCGTAGATCGGATTGCAGCAGCGTGCCAGTTTAAAATCGAGTCCTTTCAGGTTCTGGTCGATGACGAGGACATCCTCTTTTCCTTTTGTTTCTTCTTCTTGTATGGGTTGGAGATTATAACCCTCGGCGCTTCGGTAAGTGACCTCATCATGAGTGTCGTTTTCCCGTTTTTGCTGTTCGAGGTATTTGTCTATGATATCGTTTACTTCTAATGCACCATCTGCAATGGTTTGATAAAACTCCGTCACGGTTTTGAATCCGAGGCGTTTGATGAGACGCATCATAACCGCTTCATCATAATCAATCTTCCTGTTTTTGAATTTACGCTCCAGCGTTTCTTTGGCAAAAGCGTGTTGACGGGCCGCCATCTCTTTTAAGGCTTGACGTATTTTAGTCCGTGCCTTGGAAGTGGTGACAATGTTCAACCAGTCTTGTTTGGGTGTTTGAGTGTTTGAGGTCATGATTTCCACTTGGTCACCACTATGCAGGACTTGGCGCAATTGTGCATTTTTCCCATTTACTTTTGCCCCAATGCATTTAGACCCCAGCTTACTATGGATCTGGAAGGCAAAATCAAGGACAGTGGAACCTTTTCCTAGCTTAAATAGATCACCTTTGGGAGTGAAAACGAAAACTTCATCTTCATAAAGATCTAGTTTGAACTGGTCCATAGCCTCTAAGCCGTTGTCGGAATTTTCCAGAGCTTCGCGTACGGATGTCAGCCATTCGTCTAGCCCGCTTTCCCCTTTAACTCCTTTATACCTCCAGTGAGCAGCAAGACCACGTTCCGCTATATCATCCATGCGTTCGGTACGTATTTGTACTTCCACCCATTTGGCTTCAGGACCCATAACCGTAATGTGAAGTGACTCATATCCATTGCTTTTGGGTACTGATAACCAGTCACGCAAGCGTTTTGGATTAGGTTGGTACATGTCTGTTACAATAGAATAGACTTGCCAGCATTCCTGTTTCTCCTTTTCCAGAGGAGAATCTAATATGATACGGATAGCGAACAAATCATATACCCCTTCGAACGGACATTTCTGTTTTTTCATTTTCTGATAAATGGAATGAATGGATTTGGTTCGTCCTTTAATATGGAACTTTAATCCACTTTCTTCCAGCATCTTTTGTACCGGGGCGATGAATGCGGCTATGTATTTGTCACGAGCTGCTTTGGTAGCGTTCAGTTTGTCTTTGATATGGTAATAAATCTCCTTTTCCGTATATTTTAGCGAGAGATCTTCCAACTCCGATTTCAACTTATACAATCCTAGTTTATGTGCAATTGGAGCATATAGGTATGCGGCCTCATTGGCCACCTGCTTTCGCGCTTCATCGTTGGGGCTGTCTTTTATTTGCCTCATGACGTTAACGCGATTGGCGATCATAATCAGGATGACGCGCATGTCTTCAGCGAATGAAAGCAAAAGGTTCCGAAAGTTCTCCGATTCGATGGTGGGGCTTTTGGAATATAATTCATTGACCCGGATAAGTCCGCGAATGATACCGGCCACATCTTCTCCATACATTTTCTGTACTTCTTCCGTGGTATAGGCTCCGCTCTTTACACTTTCATGCAGCATGATACCGAGTATGGATGCTCGCTTCATACCTATTTCTTCGGCCACAATGACGGCCGTTTGCATGTCTTTAATCAGGGGATTCAGTCCGAATGTATCGCGCTGGACGTGGTTGTTTTTTATGGAATTAACAAGATGTGTTTTTAGTTTCTTGCAATCGCCCCTCTTCAATGTTTCTCCCGTTAATCTCAATAATTTCCGGTAAAGCAAAAAGAGTTGTTCTTTTTCTTCGGTAGTGAAAAAATCATCTCTGTCCATAATCGTCCATTTTTTGTGCTGTAAAGGTAGTTTTTTTCTTCTTTTTCTTCATAGTGCTTGTGCTTTTTTTGTATTTTTGGGCATGATTTAATGATTAGCTATTATGATTACACAGCAAGATAAGGAGCTGCTTGCTCAAAAAGGCATCTCCGAAGAACAGATAGCCGAACAGTTGGCTTATTTTAAGAAGGGTTTTCCCTATTTAAAGTTAGCTGCTGCAGCTTCTGTAGAGAAAGGTATTATGGTGCCTGATGCAGACCAGCAGAGAATTTATCTTGACGCTTGGGAAGCTTATGTGCAGACGGACAGAGTGGTAATGAAATTTGTACCGGCGTCTGGCGCTGCCAGTAGGATGTTTAAGAATCTTTTCGAGTTTCTTTCTTCTGATGGTGATATTCCTACTACGGAGTTTGAAAAAACGTTCTTCGAACAAATTGAGAAGTTTGCTTTCTACAATGATTTGAATGCGATTTGTCGGAAGATTGAAGGGAAAGATATTTCGGCATTGCTATCAGTGGGAGCTTATAAGTCCGTGGTGTTGTTATTGCTTAATGCTTCAGGACTTAACTATGGCTCGTTGCCTAAAGGTTTGTTGAAATTCCATAAATATGAAGAAGAAAGCCGTACCCCTTTGGAAGAACATTTGGTGGAAGGTGCTCTTTACGCTACAAACAAGAGTGGAAAAGTGAATGTACACTTTACGGTTTCTCCCGAGCATCGGAATTTGTTTGAAACGTTAGTTGAAAGTAAAACAAGTTTTTATGCCCGGAAGTATGGAGTGGATTATGAAGTTTCTTTCTCTGAACAAAAATCTTCTACTGATACTCTTGCTGTTGATATGGACAATAATCCTTTCCGAGATAATGGAAAATTGGTCTTTCGTCCGGGTGGTCATGGGGCGCTTATTGAGAATTTGAATGATCTGGATGCCGATGTCATTTTTATTAAGAATATTGATAATGTGGTCCCGGATAAATTGAAGGGAGATACTGTACTTTACAAGAAAATTATAGCCGGGGTACTTATACTTCTGCAACAGCAGGCTTTTACATATTTGCAGTTGTTGGATAGTGGCAAATATACCCATGAACAAGTTCTGGAGATTCTGCAATTCTTGCAGAAAAAGTTCTGTTGTAAGAATCCGGAGACAAAATATTTAGAAGATGCTGAACTTGTTATTTATCTAAAGAATAAGTTAAACCGCCCTATACGTGTTTGTGGCATGGTAAGGAATGTTGGAGAACCTGGAGGTGGACCGTTCCTTGCTTATAATAGTGATGGAACTATATCTCTGCAAATATTGGAGAGCTCACAGATAGATATGAGTGATCCTGAAAAGAAAGAAATGTTTGAGAAAGGGACTCATTTTAATCCGGTGGATTTGGTTTGTGGTGTGCGGGACTATAAAGGAACTAAATTTAATCTTACGGATTACGTGGATAAAGCTACCGGTTTTATTTCATATAAATCAAAGAACGGAAGAAATCTTAAAGCTCTTGAACTTCCCGGTCTCTGGAACGGTGCAATGAGTGATTGGAATACCGTATTCGTAGAAGTTCCGTTGAGTACTTTCAATCCGGTAAAGGCGGTAAATGATCTGCTTCGTGAGCAGCATCAATGAATAGAGTATTAGTGTAGTTTTGATATAAAAAAGTCATAATCTATATAGTTTAATGAAAAAAATATTATTATTAGGATCCGGTGAACTCGGTAAAGAATTTGTTATTGCAGCTCAGCGTAAGGGTCAGCATATCATAGCGTGTGATTCCTATGCCGGGGCTCCAGCTATGCAGGTGGCAGATGAATGTGAAGTATTCAGCATGCTTGATGGTGATGCATTGGACCAGGCGGTACGTAAGCATAAACCGGATATTATTGTGCCTGAGATAGAAGCTATCCGTACAGAACGTCTATATAATTTTGAAAAAGAAGGTATTCAGGTAGTTCCCAGTGCCCGTGCCGTTAATTTCACGATGAACCGTAAGGCCATTCGTGATCTTGCTGCAAAAGAACTGGGGTTGAAAACTGCTAAATATTTCTATGCGAAATCATTTGATGAGTTGAAGCTAGCGGCAGAGAAGGTTGGATTTCCATGTGTGGTAAAACCATTGATGTCTTCGTCTGGTAAGGGGCAATCGGTGGTAAAGAATGCTGGTGAACTGGAGCATGCATGGGAGTATGGTTGTAATGGTAGCCGTGGTGATATTAAGGAATTGATTATCGAAGAATTTATCAAATTTGATAGTGAAATTACTCTTCTTACGGTTACACAGAAGAATGGTCCTACTTTATTTTGCCCGCCTATAGGACATGTGCAAAAGGGTGGGGATTATCGTGAAAGTTTTCAACCTGCGCATATTGATCCGGAACATTTAAAAGAGGCCGAAGTAATGGCAGAAAAAGTGACGCGGGCTTTGACGGGTGCCGGACTTTGGGGAGTTGAATTTTTCTTAAGTCATGAAAATGGAGTCTATTTCTCTGAGTTATCTCCCCGGCCTCATGATACCGGCATGGTGACATTGGCTGGCACGCAAAATCTAAATGAGTTCGAACTTCATCTGCGTGCGGTTTTAGGATTGCCTATACCTAATATTAAGCAGGAACGTATGGGGGCCAGTGCGGTTGTGCTTTCTCCTATTGCTAGTAAGGAACGTCCTAATTATCGGGGTATAGAAGAAGTTACTAAAGAAGAAGATACTTATATACGTATATTCGGTAAGCCATTTACACGGCTTAATCGTCGTATGGGAGTTGTACTTTGTTATGCTCCTTTAAACTCTGATTTAGAGGCATTACGTGATAAAGTAAAACGTTTGGCAGCGAAAGTTGAGGTTTATTGATCTTCTTATAGATGCTCTCCATCGCTATTTTCGATATAACTAAGATGCTAATCATTCTTTTTATATATAATTTGGAGTGATTAGTATCTTGTCTTGTTTTTTCCCCGATTCTTAATATCATTGCACATGCATGGTCTGTATGATTGTTTAAGTCACGTTAAAATCAGGCTGTTATCTGCTCCATTTGTAGCAACAATAGTCCAAAAGGGTATAAATGAACCAAAAAAATGTCATTGAGGTACAATAGTTTTTTTTTTGTGCTACCTTTGCGACGTTGTTTATGTAACTATGTAATATTTTACTGAACAAAGGCTACGTAGTGGACGTTATAAAACAGTGGAATAATAGTGGTATGACGACTTGTTATTTCAAATAAGGTATTATAAAATAATTGCTTATGTCACAAATTATCGGACATATTTCTCAGGTCATCGGACCGGTTGTGGATGTTTATTTTGAAGGTACGGATAGCGAACTAATTCTTCCAAGTATTCATGACGCTCTAGAAATTAAAAAGTCAAATGGTAAAAGATTGATTGTAGAGGTGCAACAGCATATCGGTGAAAACACGGTGAGAACGGTTGCTATGGATAGTACTGATGGTTTGCAGCGAGGCGTGAAGGTATATCCTACAGGTGGCCCTATTACTATGCCGATAGGCGATCAAATTAAAGGACGTTTGCTGAATGTTGTTGGTGATTCTATAGATGGAATGAAAGATTTGGATCGTGCAGGTGCCTATCCTATTCATCGTGACCCTCCGAGATTTGAAGACTTAACAACTGTAGAGGAAGTACTTTATACAGGCATTAAGGTTATTGATCTATTGGAACCTTATAGTAAGGGTGGTAAAATCGGATTATTTGGTGGTGCTGGTGTGGGTAAAACGGTTCTTATCCAAGAGCTTATCAATAATATCGCAAAAAAACAGCATGGTTTTTCTGTGTTTGCCGGAGTTGGAGAACGTACCCGTGAAGGTAATGACTTGTTACGTGAAATGATTGAGTCAGGAGTCATTCGCTATGGTGACGAGTTTAAGAAAAGTATGGAAAAAGGAGATTGGGATTTGTCAAAGGTGGATTATGATGAAGTAGAAAAGTCTCAGGTTTCTTTAATATTCGGTCAGATGAATGAGCCTCCTGGTGCACGTCAGTCAGTAGCTTTGTCTGGTTTGACGGTGGCGGAATCTTTCCGGGATAGGGGAGCACAAGCCGGAGGGTCTCGTGATATATTGTTTTTCATTGATAATATATTCCGTTTTACGCAAGCGGGTTCTGAGGTTTCTGCACTGCTTGGACGTATGCCTTCTGCAGTGGGGTATCAACCTACATTGGCAACTGAGATGGGGTCTATGCAGGAGCGCATTACTTCTACCCGTAGTGGGTCTATCACATCCGTACAAGCTGTATATGTACCTGCTGATGACTTGACAGACCCTGCTCCAGCTACAACTTTTACCCATTTGGATGCTACTACAGTATTGAATCGTAAAATTACAGCAATGGGTATTTACCCGGCTGTGGATCCGTTGGACTCCACATCTCGTATTCTTGATCCTCATATTGTAGGAGAAGAACATTATAATGTAGCACAACGTGTAAAACAAATGTTACAGCGTAATAAGGAGTTACAAGATATTATTTCTATTCTTGGCATGGAGGAACTTTCTGATGCAGACCGTACGGTTGTGAATCGTGCACGTCGTATACAGCGTTTCTTATCACAACCTTTTACTGTTGCTGAACAGTTTACGGGAATACCCGGAACAATGGTTACAATAGAAGATACCATTAAAGGATTTAAAATGATTTTGGATGGTGAGGTTGACTATTTACCGGAATCTGCTTTTTTGAATGTAGGCACGATTGAAGAAGCTATAGAGAAAGGTAAGCAACTTTTGGAACAAGCCAAAAAAAGTAGTGAATGATATTGTGATGCAGTACCGATGATTCTAATTAATAATTAATAAGATGAGTGAATTGCATTTAAATATAGTCTCTCCCGAGAAAGAAATTTATAATGGAGAAGTGGAGAGTGTCACATTGCCAGGCACGATGGGAACTTTTACCATTTTACCTCAGCACGCTCCTATTGTTTCTTCACTAGGCTCCGGAAAAGTATTTTATTTGACGAAAGGGGGCGAAGAACATTCTTTTGATATTCAAGGCGGTTTTGTAGAACTTAGCGAAGGTATTATATCGGCTTGTGTTGATTGAGTCGGTAATTGTTTTTCGTTGAGTCTTTTTTTAACCGCTAATTCTTAAATACTAACACCATGAACATCAGTTTGACAAAGCGTAATTTTTTTGTCCAGCTCATTCTTTTGACTATGATTTTGGGCGGAATTGGCGCTGTTTTTTTGCAGTATGTATTGCCCGGACTTTATTTTGAAGGATACCCTTTTATACCGGTATATTTCTTATTGTTCGGAGGAGTTGAAATCTCAATTTTTGATGCATGTCGCAAGTATACACCCAAAAGGCTGGTGTTTTTTTATTTAGCGGTGAAAATGATGAAGCTTGTCTTCTCAGTGCTTTTTTTAGTAGTATATTGCATTGGAATACATAAAGATATAAAAGCATTCTTGTTGACGTTCATTGTTTATTATATAGTCTATTTAGTACACGAGACATGGTTTTTTGTAGTTTATGAAACGGCAAAAAAGAACCAAAAAGAAAAAGGTAAAAAATGAAACAATTGCGTAATCTATTGATCGGAGGACTTTGGGTATTAGGACTTTGTGTTGCATTACCTCTTGCTGCGCAAAGTGATAGTACTTCTCAGGTTACATCACATTCTCAGCCTCCCATATCAGCTGTGAAAGCAACAGTAGTGGAAGGTGATACGGCTTCTACCCAGAAAGATCGCGAAGAGTCTACTAGTAAGGCAAAGAATCCTGTTGATGTAAAAGGTCTTATTTTTGGTCATATCGGCGATGCATATGAATGGCATATTACGACATGGGGGCATACTAAAATATCTATCCCTTTACCTGTAATTATCTATAGTGAGCGTACAGGATGGCACGTCTTTCTCGCTTCCCGACTGGAAGAAAATGGAGGAATTTATGAAGGACTTTCCATCGCACCTGAAGGAAGTAAATATGAAGGTAAGCTGGTGGAACATGATGAAGCTGGGAGTGAAATTCGTCCATGGGATATTTCTATTACTAAGGTATCTTTTGCTTTACTCTTCAACAGTGCTTTATTAATTATCATCGTATTAAGTGTAGCCGGATGGTACCGGCGTCATCCAAAAGGAGACACAGCACCCGGAGGTTTTGTAGGTATGATGGAGATGTTTATAATGGCTATTCATGATGATGTCATTAAGAACTGTGTAGGTTCTAATTATCATAAATATGCTCCGTATTTACTAACTGCCTTCTTCTTTATTCTCATTAATAACCTGATGGGAATTGTACCTTTCTTTCCGGGAGGTGCTAATGTGACGGGCAATATTGCTATTACCTTTGTGTTAGCATTATGTACATTTTTCGCTGTTAATCTTTTTGGTACAAAGACATATTGGAAAGATATCTTTTGGCCTGATGTCCCATGGTGGTTAAAAGTGCCAATACCAATGATGCCGTTTATTGAACTTTTTGGAATCTTTACCAAGCCGTTTGCTTTGATGATTCGTTTGTTTGCTAATATGTTGGCAGGTCATATGGCTATGTTGGTATTAACTTCCCTGGTTTTTATATCTGTTAGCATGGGGCCGGTGGTGAATGGAACGCTAACAATTACATCCGTTGCTTTTAATATCTTTATGAACGCATTGGAGGTATTGGTCGCTTTTATTCAAGCCTATGTGTTTACTTTGTTGTCGGCTATATTTATAGGCTTGGCGCAAGAAAATAATAGTAAGAAAGAATCTAATCTGGTTGTGAATGAAAGCCGGAATGAAATGAATAAGTAATTTGATTTTTGATTTATAATTTTTAAATTGAAAGAACTATGTTATTAACTGTATTATTACAAGCAGCTGCAGCAGCAGTAGGTATTAGTAAATTGGGTGCAGCAGTAGGTGCTGGTCTTGCCGTTATTGGCGCAGGTTTGGGAATTGGTAGGATCGGTGGTTCTGCTATGGAAGCTATAGGTCGTCAGCCGGAGGCTGCAGGAGAAATTCGTACGAACATGATTCTTGCCGCTGCATTGGTTGAAGGTGTTGCTTTGTTGGCAGTCATCGTATGTTTGTTGGCATTCCTCTTAAACTAAGTATAAATAATGTCGTTATTAACACCTGATAGTGGGCTGCTATTCTGGATGCTTCTGTCTTTTGGCGTAGTATTTGTCGTATTGGCTAAATATGGTTTTCCGGTTATCACAAAGATGGTGGAAAATCGCCAGGCGTACATTAATCAGTCATTGGAAGTAGCAAAGGAAGCTAATGCACAGCTTGTTGAGTTGAAGGCGAAGGGTGACGAAATAGTAGCCAACGCCAGCAAAGAGCAAGGACGGATTTTGCGTGAGGCAATGCAGGAGCGTGATAAGATAATTGTTGAAGCACGTAAACATGCAGACCTTGCAGCGCAAAAAGAGTTGGAAGATGTGAAGTTACGGATACAGCAGGAGAAAGAAGAAGCTATTCGTGATATACGTCGTCAAGTGGCGGCATTATCTGTGGATATTGCTGAAAAAATTGTTCGTAAGGAATTGGATCAATCTCAGCAACAGATGGATATGATAGACCGTATGTTGGACGAGGTATTGACTGCGTCGAAAAGTAATTGATAATTGAAATTGAAACCTGATATTGAAAGTATTGAGCTTTTTATGAATAGGCTTTTGATTTATAATCTTTATTGATATGGATATAGGAATTGTGTCGATGCGATATGCCAAAGCACTAATAGAATATGCCCATGGTACTGGAGTTGAAGAACGCGTATATGGTGAAATTCGTATGTTGGAGCGTAGTTTCCGAAAGAATCCTGATATGCGTGGTGCATTGGATAATCCTATTTTGACAATTCGAGAAAAGTTTGCATTGATTTGCACGGCAGCAGTGGGAGATGGAGTTGCAAGTCGTGAATTTACCCGTTTCATCACTTTGATACTGAGAAACAGGCGTGAGAACTTCTTGCATTATATCTGTTTGGGATTTCTAGATTTGTACCGAAAGTTAAAACATATCGGAGTAGGCAAACTTATAACGGCTGTTCCTGTAAGTAGAGCTGTATGGGAGCGTATTCGGGATAATGCATCTGCTTTATTGCATGCCCAAATGGAATTGCAGACAGAAGTAGATCCTTCTATTGAAGGTGGCTTTATATTCGATATTAATGATTATCGTTTAGATGCAAGTGTTGCTACGCAACTTAAGAAAGTGAAACAACAGTTCATTGATAAAAATAGAAGAATTGTGTAAATAGCTGATGCAAATAAAGTCGTTTATGATTTGAACTTTGTATCAATAACTTTATATTAAAAAATCATGTCTGAAAATATCAAAGTAAGTGAAGTCTCCGATATCCTTCGCCGTCAGCTGGAAGGGATTGATGCTCGTGTGCAATTGGACGAAATAGGTACTGTGCTTCAGGTCAGTGATGGTGTGGCACGTATATATGGGCTGCGCAATGCTGAGGCGAACGAACTATTGGAGTTCGATAATGGGATCAAAGCAATCGTAATGAATCTGGAAGAGGATAATGTCGGTGCTGTTTTGCTGGGATCTACCGATAAAATAAAGGAAGGCTTTATAGTGAAACGTACCAAACGTATTGCTTCTATTATGGTGGGAGAGAGTATGCTGGGGCGTGTAATTGATCCGTTAGGAGAACCATTGGATGGTAAAGGGCTTGTCGGTGGTGAGCTATGTGAGATGCCGTTGGAGCGTAAGGCTCCGGGAGTTATCTTTCGTCAGCCGGTAAATCAACCTTTGCAAACAGGATTGAAAGCGGTAGATGCCATGATTCCCATTGGACGTGGTCAGCGTGAATTGATTATTGGCGACCGTCAAACAGGAAAGACAGCTATAGCCATTGATACCATTATAAATCAACGGGCTAATTTTGAAGCTGGTGATCCGGTATACTGTATTTATGTTGCTATTGGTCAAAAAGCTTCTACGGTAGCTTCTATTGTCAATACCCTTCGTGAACACGGAGCAATGGATTATACCATAATAGTGGCTGCTACGGCTGGGGATCCGGCTGCTTTGCAATATTATGGTCCATTTGCCGGTGCCGCAATCGGTGAGTATTTTCGTGATACTGGTCGTCATGCTTTGGTGGTATACGACGATTTATCCAAGCAAGCGGTAGCTTATCGTGAAGTATCTTTAATTTTGCGACGTCCTTCCGGACGTGAAGCTTATCCGGGTGATATCTTTTATTTGCATTCCCGTTTGTTGGAGCGTGCGGCACGTATTATTAATCAAGAGGAAGTGGCCCGTGAAATGAATGATTTGCCGGAAAGCTTGAAAGGTAAAGTAAAAGGAGGAGGTTCATTGACTGCGTTACCTATCATTGAAACTCAGGCGGGGGATATATCTGCTTATATTCCGACCAACGTTATTTCCATTACTGATGGACAAATCTTTCTTGTTACTGATTTATTCAATCAAGGTATTCGGCCTGCAATCAATGTTGGAATTTCCGTAAGCCGTGTGGGGGGTAATGCACAAATTAAGGCCATGAAGAAAGTGGCTGGTACATTGAAGATAGATCAGGCACAGTATGCTGAATTGGAAGCTTTTACGAAGTTTAGCGGGGATATGGATCCTATTACTGCCCTGACTATTGATAAAGGCCAGAAGAATACACGTTTGCTTGTGCAACCTCAGTACAGCCCGATGTCTGTGGAAAAGCAGATTGCTATTTTATATTGTGGTACTCATGGGTTACTGCGTGATGTGCCACTTGACAAAGTTCCTGATTTTGAAAGGAGTTTTCTTGAATCACTGGAAATGAATCACCGTACGGATGTACTTGATGTACTAAAGGATGGCATCATAAATGATGATGTTACCGGTAAAATAGAGAATACTGCTAGAATGATGGTTAAGCAATATCTATGATTCAACGTTTATAGTTCATAATTTAAATTTAATTATTGTGAGTTCTTTAAAGGAAGTAAAAAGTAGGATAGGTTCCGTCAGAAGTACGCGCCAAATTACATCGGCGATGAAAATGGTTGCATCTGCCAAGCTGCACAAAGCTCAGAGTCAGATAGAGAACATGTTGCCTTATCAACGTAAATTGAATGGAATCCTGACAAGGTTTTTATCAACTGATGCTACCTTTGAATCGTCATATACAAAAATACGTCCGGTGGAAAGGGTCGCAATAGTAGTCTTTTCTTCTAATACTTCATTATGCGGTGCTTTTAATGCCAACGTAATAAAATTGATGGAAGGGTCTTTGGAAGAATATCATGCGTTAGGAAAGGAGAATATTCTAATTTATCCTGTAGGGAAAAAAGTGGGGATGGCTGTGAAGAAGTTGGGCTATACTCCTCAAGGTGATTTTCAAAAGATGGCTGATAAGCCTTCTTATTCACAAGCACATGAACTTGCAGGAGAACTAATGGAAAAGTTTGCCACAAAACAGATAGACCGGGTAGACCTGATATATCATCACTTTAAATCAATGGGGTCGCAGATACTTATGAAAGAACAATATTTGCCTATTGATCTTGGCAAATTAACGTCTGAATCTAAGGAGGATACTATCCGTCAGAGAGAGTATAGGGATGACTATATCGTGGAACCTTCTACTGGGCAGTTGATCGCCGACTTACTGCCAAAAGTACTAAGTGAAAAGATTTATACGGCTTTACTTGATTCCCATACATCCGAACATGCGGCCCGTACGCTTGCCATGCAAACGGCAACAGACAATGCGAATGAATTGATACAGGATTTAACGAAGCAGTACAATAAAGGCCGGCAGCAAGCTATTACAAATGAACTATTGGATATCATTGGCGGAAGTATGAAGTAACAAAAACCTCTTGATATTTATTAAGGTCAGCTTTCATAGGAGGAGAATACTTATGTGCCATTATAACGGATTGAACTAAACGGTAATTGTGATAATATGTATAAAACTCATTTTGAAAAATATAGAAAAGCACATTTTATCGAGCTTTTCTCAAAGTATAAAAAATGGGAAAGAAAATATATTATAAACGAAATCTCGAGGAACTATTAAGGAATAACTTAGTAGAACCAATGCTTAAAGCAGACCATTTGGTGCGAGAACTGAATGATCTTCCACTTGAGGCACAGCAAGAGCAACAAGAAATCATTAGAAAGTTGTTTGGTAGTGTGGGAGCAAATCCTAGCATTTCACATAACTTCCATTGTGATTTTGGTTGCCACATCTATGTTGGAGATAATTTTTATGTTGGTTATAACTGTACAATGTTGGACTTTGCGGAAATACGGATCGGAGATAACTGTTTGATTGGTCCAGATGTGGGTATATATACTACCGGGCACAATTATTCACCTATAGCCCGGCATCAAACAGGATATGCCATAGAGATTGAGATAGGTAATAATGTTTGGATTGGAGGGCACTCAACTATCCTTCCGGGTATTAAAATTGGGGATGGTGCAATTATTGCGGCAGGTTCGGTAGTAACGAAAGATGTGGAAGCTAATACTATTGTTGGAGGTAATCCTGCAAAACTTATCAATAGTATAACACAAGATTAATTTTTTTCCAAAGCCATTTTTATACTAAAATATTTTTTATGGATGGTGAATTGCATATATGAATGAAGTACTTTCATATACTGCATTGTATATATGCTGATGTGAGGTTTAGAAATGAAAATAACAACTATTGTATTTCTTTATTCAATTTATATCCACGCTGATTGCTATTGGTCAGACCAAACATCCGTGTTATTCCTTCATTAAGCATACAAGGTTTATACTCTAGTTCTTTACGGGCTTTATCTATGCTTAGACCACTGAAAAGTGGTCGTGGTGTTGCTTCGTTCATCTCTGTTGACGTTAGCGGAACAATGAGAGAATCATCCAATTTCAGTATATTGGCAACTCTATAAGCTATTTCTGCAATTGTCACACATTCTGCGCCACAGATGTGATAGATTCCGTTATATGGATGTGGCACTAATTTTTCTATCCCTTGAGTAATGTCTCCTACGAATGTAGGCGTGCGCCACTGGTCACTGACAACCCGTATTGTTTGTCCGGACTTCAGTCTGTTGGCAACCAACTGCAATATGTTACCGTGTTGGTTCGGTAAGCTGGCTCCATATACAACAGCTACACGGACTATGACATAATTGCTACAGATCTCCGCGATACATTTCTCACTTTTAAGCTTTGTGAAACCGTAGTAATTGACAGGATCGGGTTGATCTTCTTCCGTATATAGTCGGGTCGTATTTCCCCTAAAGACAAAATCTGTGGATAAGTGAATAAAGCGGGAGCCAAGCTTTTCACAGTAGCGTGCCATGTTTTCTACAGCCGTTATGTTTATTCTTTCCGCTTCCTCATGATGCAGCTCGCAATAATCAGGAACGGAAAGAGCTGAGGTGTTTATGACAATATCCGGTTTTATCGATTGGAATAGATGGTCCAAATCTTTTATCCGGCAAATATCGGAGCAGAAAAAATGGTAATTATCTGGTTGGGGACTTATGTCTTTGTGCAAGGAACTTCCATAGGTAACGTAATCAGTCTTTTGTGAGAAATCAGATAATAAACGATTTCCTATAAAGCCATTGGCACCAATAATTAATACTTTCTTCTTCATATTCCTATACTAGTGTGTTTTAGAGTGGTTTCGGCGATCAGATTCAATAAGGTGAATAGTTCCCTTTTTGTACCTCCACTCGTATGCCAAAAGAGCCATTGGCTGATTTCAGTTCAAAAGCTCCTTTGAAGTTATTACGCTCCCATGGCAAGGCGGAAGGATTATAGACCTTATATCCTTCGGAATTATATTCCCCATAGGTATTGAGGCGCATACCGTTTTTGAGTTTGAAACTTCCCATTTGTAAATTCTCCGGAGAGGAGAAGAATCCTGTCAGGCCAAATGGATTCATACCATACACGGTTGATTGATCTGGAGAGAAAATGTTAGATAATCCTTGCGTATAGGTCACATTGGGATCTGGTCGGAAAAGGAAACTGTAGTCTTTGCTTGCGTCAGGTATCTTTAATTTGAAATCAGGTAGTTTTGGAGCACTCAACTTCATTATATTCATATCCAGCAGGAATCCATCATAATTTTTCACTTCCGGGAAAGCATTAGTCCGTATGCTATCGGAAATTACTTCATTCTGTGCACTTATATATAAAGCAAAACAGATGAAAAAAATGAAAAGTCCTATGCGTTTCATCGTCCAATAAGTTTTTTATAGGAGCGAATATAGGAAAATACTCTGGATTATAATAGCTTTTATTAAGATTTGCATAAATTATGAATCAGTGGAGGATTGAAAAAAGAACAGCGGGGTAAGCTATTTTTTCCCTTTTAGGTTGATGACGGGGTAAAGTACAGGGACGGTTATCCATTTCATTTTCTCCGGACTATATACCCGTTCCACACCACCATGTATTTCTAAATAGTCATTGATTTTCAGTTCCATAATACCTCCAAAATTGCTTTGAGGGTACATGGGGTTCATGTATCCGAAAGTCGCATTATGCTGGCCGAATGCGGAATATTGACCGAACAAGCGAATGCATAATCGATCGTTAATGCGGTAAGCGGCAGCAGCATTTAAACCGAGATCGGGATGAGATCCGTGCATACGCGATGGCATTGTATATTTTGTGGTATATACGCCTCCGCTAATTTCCCAGCGATTGTTGGGGCGAAAGGTATAGGTTCCTTCTGCCTGAATAAAGGTTCCCATCGTCGGATAGGTTTCATATGTGCTGGAGGTACTGAATATGCTTTTAGGAGATAGCAGAAATGTGCCATATCTCGCATAATCCATGAAGTAGGGGTTTTGAGTATTGCGTATGCGGGATGACATCCATGGATATTGGAACGTATTTATAGGAGATGGAATTTTCATATAAACGGAATCGTTAGTCGGTAAGATGGCTGTTGGGGTCGGTTTCGGTAAAATGATTTCTTGTAGAGGAAATACGATATATCCTTCTTTATCAGTTTCCGTGGGGAAAGCTTTCTTCAAACTATCTTTGGGTTGCTCATTTTGCGCATACGTTATGATAGCGGGCATCATGAATAAAAGGATAAGTATCTGTTTCATTATTGAGGTCGTATTTAGTTGATTATTAGCTTGTAGCCTATTCCTCTAATGTTTATAATACGGATTGATTCATCTTTTGCCAGTTTGTGACGTAATTTGGTGATAAAAACATGAAGGCTGCGCGAATTGAAAAAGCTGTCATCTCCCCATAGTTCAAGTAGTATATCCTGTGTATGGACTACCTGATTTCTGTTCTCACAAAGCCGTTTCAGTATTTCCGATTCACGGTACGATAGCTCTTGTTCAATCCCTTCATAGGTGAGGAGTTGTGTTGTGGAACTAAAATCGTATTTCCCAATTTCAAAGACTTTCTTCGTGCAACCGAATTCCTCCGGCGAAATGAAAGCTTTTCCCATCAGAGCTTTGATACGGACAATCAGTTCCTGCATTCCGAAAGGTTTTTTCAGATAGTCATTTGCTCCCAGCTCAAAACCTTCCACAACGTCATTGATGGCGGAACGGGCGGTTAGAAAGAGTACAGGGGTGGTCTTGTCTGTTTGTCTGATACGGCGTACCATTTCAAAACCATCTATGCGTGGCATCATAACATCGGCAACAAGAACATCCGGATGGAGATCAAAGAAAGTGCGCAGGCCTTCTTCGCCATCGCGGGCGGTATGTATAATGAAATCTTGTTCTTCCAGCGTATCTTTAACTATCATGGCGAGAGTTTGCTCATCTTCAACCAGTAATACGTTGATTTTGTCCATCTTGTTTTTCTTATCCATTGCAAATTTTCTCTATTTTATATGGCTTACGATTTCTGTTATTTTTAGTGCCTCTTCCTCATACAAAACGCATTAATATTCTTCGTGCATTCTTTTCCCCTTTTCTTTGTGTGTTTACCTTTTAGCCTACAGGTACTTTGAGGGTAAAAGTGCTACCGTGCCCGGGTTCACTGTTTACCGTAACACTTCCTCCGTGTTTTTCTATCATTGTTTTAACGTAAAACAGTCCCAGTCCATATCCTTGGGTGTTATGTATATTCCCATTGGGAACGCGATAAAACTTGTCGAACACATGTGGTATTTTATCTGTTGCAATGCCTATTCCGCTGTCGGAGACCGAAACTATTATTTCTGTATCAGACGTCCTTCGGCAATAGATGTTCACTTCCGCCTTTTCTTTGGAATATTTAATGGCGTTATCTATCAAGTTACTTAATATATTGCTGAAGTGTGTTCGGTCTACAAACAGGTTTAAACTCTCAGGTTCTATGTTTACATCGAAGGTTACGGGTTTGCCTGCTTTGAGCTTATGCAATTCAATCAAAGGAGTGAGCATCTCCTTCATGCAGACTGTTTCCGGATGTAAATGAAACATTTTACGCCTTTCCATACTCATTAAAAGAATCTGTTCCACAAGTCCGCTCAATCGTTGTAATTGCTCCTGACCGATACGCAAATATTTATCCCGTTGTGTTTTGTTTTCAGCCTGATTGAAATTTAATAAAGCGTCATTGGCCGCATAGGCCACAGCAATAGGGGTCTTCAGTTCGTGAGTGATATTGTTAGTGAAGTCTGTTTTCATCTCTTCCAGTGTTTTTTGCTTCAGAATGGTATGGATGAGAAACCAGAATGAAAAGCTTAAGATAAGGAGGATGATCAATGAGGTCAGCAATATACCACTCATTTGTTTGAGCACTAAAGGAGTGGTAGATCCAATAGTCAGGCGATACGTATAATGGGTATTAAGATCGAATACATAGTCATAGTTACGGTCGCGTTTGCCGGAGATGTATCCGGGAGTCTTTACAACAGCCATTGTATCAGTATAGATGTATGATGAGTCTACTGTGGAACCGGAGTGTAGGTATTGCAGGCGATGGGGTAGATTGATTCCTTTCTTAGTTAATTGCTCGGTGAGCAGACTATCATAGACAGCAACCTGAGGGCCCAATATAATATCCAGTCCGGCATGCAATCCCCGCTGAAAGTAGGAAGCAAGTGCCATGATGTTCTGCTGACTGGACAGGAGCATATCCAGTCCTTCATTAACCCGTAGTGCCGCATTAGTTTTATGGTCTATTAAGGTGTCACGGCGTACTGATGTTTTGATTACGGTTGAATCGTTTATCCGTTTTAAATAAAGACTGTCTAATGAAGCTTGCGAGGTGTAACTTATGTTTATCTTTTGATTTGAAATTCCGGTTTTGTTTGCCGTCGTAACACTTGTGGAACTATGGACAAATGATTTTCCGTTGTCATCGTAACCGGCGGAAACAGAGACTTCACCATGATCTTTATCACTTTTCTTTAAACGCTCCACCCGTAGCATCATTTCGTTATAATCACTGATACGCATGGCCTCGGTGATATTATTTTCCATATCATCCTTCATCGTATGATATAGCTTGGTGAGCCAATAGATTTGGTAACCAAAGATACCGAGCAGGGATATCATCACTAATATGGCAATTGGCTTAAATGGCAACTTCATTGCATTCTTCTTGTTTACAGAAACAAAGATAAGAAAGTTGTTCAAAAAAGCTATTGATGGTAAGACTAAATAACACTTCCAATAACAGTAGATAAGACTAAATAAGTTGTTGATAACCTTGAAGGAAACTTGTTTTGGCGACCTTTGCAGTGTCCTTGTTAAGATGAGGGTTCATTTCTTCTGAAGGTGGAAAATGACGCCTGTTTTGAAAGATCGGATGAATTAGTTGTTTCGTTGCAGGTACAGGCATAGCAGGGAAAAACTATTTATGAATAAATAAGATAAAAATAAGTAATTATGATGAGACAAATTCTTATAACATTAGCGTTTGCATTTGGTTTTTATGTTTCTACATCGGCTCAGCAGAATAATACTTCAAAGGCTGGCGTAGCGGGGAAAAGCAATATTTCATCTGCTAAAGACCGAACCTTGTCCGCTGATAGTCTTGTGACTTCTGATGGACGTTGGGACAGTCTTTACCGGAGCCTTCCCGAAGTGATGATAACCGGAGAGCGCCCTATTGTTAAGGCTACGCAGGGAAAGTTGATATATGATTTACCCCGTTTAATCCGTGATTTGCCTGTGGATAATGCTTATGATGCTATAAAGGAGCTGCCCGGTGTTGTGGCACAGGATGATGGGCTGACACTTGCCGGAAGGAGCGTCACTGTGATACTGGATGGGAGAGTCAGCACACTCACCACCGAGCAATTAAATACTTTGTTGAAGAGCATTCCGTCCAGTCGCATTGATAAGGCGGAGGTGATGTATTCCGCTCCGGCCCGTTATCAGGTCAGGGGAGCGTTAATCAATATCACGCTGAAGCAAAATACATCGGAAGCACCTTCTTTGCAGGGGGAATTATTCAGTGAATACAATCAGAAGCATTATGAAGATTTTAAGGAAAGGGGAAGTTTGGTTTATTCGTATGGAAAGTTCTCGGCTGATATGCTGTATTCCTATGAAAATGGACGTACGATCTTTGTCACGGATAAACGGGCCATACATACACTTGCTGATGGAAGCAAACACAATATGGACACTCATGAAATGAGCCGTATAAGGGGAAATTCACATAATGTGCGCTTGGGTATGGATTACAATTTTTCCAAAGATCATCAATTGAGTTTTGTTTATACCGGTAAATACGACAATAATCATAACCGGGCTTCGGTTGAAGGTGCTCAAATTTCGAATACACAGACACGCAATACAAGCCAGTTACACAATGGGAGGCTGGATTATCGTACTCCATTCGGATTGAAATCGGGGGCGGAGTTCACTTATTATAATACACCTTCAAGTCAGTTGTTGCATAGTTCCTTGAATGGTGATGAACTTGACTTCGTGAGCCGGGATGTTCAACGTATCAATCGTTGGAAGTTTTTCCTTTCACAGGAACATAAGTTGGGCAAAGGCTGGGGCATGAACTATGGTGTGGTCTATACCACAAGCCTTGACCACAGTCACCAATACTATTATGATGTGGAGACCGGAGACTTGCTGACGGATAAGGATAATATGAAAAGCCGTCGTCGCGAGCAAACATGGAATTTCTATGCTGGTTTCAACAAGAACTTCGGGGATAAATTGTCTATGGACTTTTCGCTTGCCACCGAGCAATATCATACGACGGTGTGGAAGGATTGGAACTGGTTCCCAACATTGAATCTTAATTATACTCCTTCGGCAGGAAATGTCTGGCAGTTTTCTTTTACCAGTGATAAATCATATCCCGAATACTGGGCTACGCAGGATGCCATATCCTACATGGGTGGAGGTTACTCTGAAATTCACGGTAATCCCGATTTGAAGCCAAGTATTGATTATCAGGCTCAATTGACGTATATCCTTAAAGGTAAGTATGTGTTTACCACTTGGTATAGTTATGAAAAAGATGATTTCAAACAGTTACTTTATCAGTCGCCCGAACGATTGGTTGAGATCTATAAAGTATTTAATTCCAATTTTGACCAGCAAGCCGGAGTACAATCCGTCATTCCTTTTAAGGCCGGGCAATGGCTAAACTCCCGTTTGATGTTGATCGGGGTTTACGATCGCCAGAAAAATGATCATTATTGGGATATTCCTTACGACCGTCATGTGGTTTACGGTATGGCTGTCCTGACAAATACGTTCACTCTCTCTTCCAAGCCTGATTTGAAACTGACGGTGAAGGGAATGATACGTTCAAAAGCAATACAAGGCGTTTATGATCTGCCTTCTTCCGGCAATTTGGATGCAGCTTTACGCTATACGTTTGCGGGGAAACGAGCAATCCTAAGTCTTAGTGCTAATGATATCTTTGAAACATCTCAAATCACTCCGCGCATTCGTTATGCAACGCAGTATGTTCAAAATAACTATAAAAGCTTCCGCCAAATAGGAATATCCTTTACATACAAGTTTGGCGGCTATAAAGAGAAGCAGCATGAAAACGTGGATACTTCACGCTTTAAATAGAAACACACCATCACTTGCTATCAGATAGATAGTCAGTTGAGGCCAAACAGACCGTCTGTTGCACCCAAACAGATGGTCTGTTACGGTCCGGTACATCATCTGTTGCAGTTGATTACACAGTCTGTTCTGAACTGATCGCTAATTGACCGTTCAAAAGCATTCTGCTCAGTAAAAAGGTCATAATACTTTGTTTATACAAAAAAGATTGGAATTACATTTGTAGATAAAGTAATGTTACCTACAACCCATAACAAATGGTGCGGAACTTAAATGAATGTATTATGATTAACAGATTTGTCTTAAATGAAGTTTCTTACTTCGGACCTGGTGCACGCGAAGTGCTTCCACAGGAAATCAATCGTCTGGGCTTGAAGAAAGCATTTGTATCGACTGACAAGGATTTAATTAAATTCGGCGTGGCCGATAAAGTTTTGTCCGTTCTTGAAAAAGCAGGGATTCCATACGTTGTATTTAGCGATATCAAGCCCAATCCAACGGTTAGTAATGTGAAAGCAGGTGTAAAAGCATTTGCCGATTCCGGTGCCGATTTTATTCTGGCAATAGGTGGAGGGTCGTCTATTGATACTTCGAAAGCAATTGGGATTATCACGACTAATCCGGAATTTAGCGACGTGGTGTCATTGGAAGGAGTGGCTCCGACTAAAAAGAAATCCGTACCCATCATTGCTTTGCCTACTACTGCCGGAACTGCTGCCGAAGTAACCATCAACTATGTCATCACTGATGAAAAGAATGAGAAGAAAATGGTTTGTGTGGATCCTAATGACATTCCTGCCATTGCTATTGTCGATGCTGAACTGATGTATACGTTGCCGAAAGGGCTGACCGCCTCTACGGGACTTGATGCTTTGACACATGCCATTGAAGGGCTGATAACCAAAGGAGCATGGGAGATGAGTGACATGTTTGAAATTAAGGCCATAGAAATGATTACCCGTTATTTGGAAACCGCTGTATTTGAGCCGACTAATGCAGAAGCTCGCAATGGAATGGCTGTTGCACAATACATTGCAGGTATGGCTTTCTCTAATGTAGGTTTGGGAGTTGTTCATGGCATGGCGCATCCTCTGGGAGCCATCTTTGACGTGCCTCATGGTGTTGCCAATGCATTATTATTACCTATTATTATGGAGTTCAATGCTCCGGCTGCACTCGATAAATATGTTTTGATTGCTAAAGCGATGGGAGTATATAAGGATGGCATGACTAAGGAAGAGGCGGCGAAAGCAGCAGTAAATGCTGTTAAAGCTCTGTCAATAAAAGTAGGTATTCCACAACATCTTTCCGAACTTGGAATTAAAGAAAGTGATTTGGATAAGTTGGCTACTTCCGCCATAGCCGATGTTTGTACTCCGGGTAATCCCCGTGAGGTGACCAAAGAAATCATTCTTGATCTATACAAAAAAGCTCTTTAAAAGAAGATTGTTTATATCTCCTTTCAAGGTTGTAATCAGCGCTGAATTATAGAACTGTAAGCTCTTGCTTTAATAAGAGATCTTGGTGATTCTTGCTTGAAGAAGGAGGGAGGTTCTTTGGAAATTGCATCTTTCTTATTGTTCCTTTTATTGAAGGATAAGAAGCACATAATAAGCGATATTCCGCTATAGATGATAAGTTATAAGTAAGGCTGTTTCAGATTTTAAATTTGAATCAGCCTTCTTTTTATTCCTATTGGCATTCGCCTCAATATTCAGAGTAATTTTGTAACTTTGTAACTTTCAAAAAAATAGAGTGTCAAATCTTATTTAAGTCGTAACAAAATATGAAATCGGACATCGAGATTGCTCGTAGCGTAGAATTAAAGAAAATAAAACAGGTTGCCGAAAGTGTTGGAATACCACGGGATGAGGTGGAAAATTATGGACGGTATATGGCCAAAGTTCCAACCCATCTGATTGATGAAGAGCAGGTAAAGAAAAGTAATTTAATACTGGTCACAGCCATTACAGCCACTAAGGCAGGCATTGGTAAAACGACAGTTTCCATTGGTTTGACATTAGGATTGAACAAACTAGGCAAAAAGGCGATTGTTGCTTTGCGCGAACCTTCATTGGGTCCTTGCTTTGGAATGAAAGGCGGTGCTACCGGTGGCGGATATGCACAGGTGCTTCCAATGGAGAAGATCAATTTGCATTTCACGGGTGATTTTCATGCCATTACTTCAGCGCATAATATGATTTCTGCTTTACTCGATAATTATTTGTACCAACATCAGGCGGAAGGCTTTGCCTTGAAAGAAATTGTTTGGAGGCGTGTGCTCGATGTCAATGACCGTTCGTTACGCTCCATTGTGACGGGATTGGGTCCCAGTACAAACGGTGTAACACAGGAGTCCGGTTTTGATATTACTCCGGCATCCGAGATCATGGCTATACTTTGCCTTGCCACAGATATAGATGACTTGCGCAGGCGCATTGAGAATATTATATTGGGCTTTCGTTTTGATGGCACCCCATTCACTGTTAAGGAACTGGGCGTAGCCGGAGCAATCACGGTCCTGTTGAAGGATGCCATTAATCCAAATCTGGTACAGACCACCGAAGGTACGCCTGCTTTTGTTCATGGTGGCCCTTTTGCCAATATTGCACATGGATGTAATTCCGTACTTGCCACTAAGATGGCGATGACCTTTGCCGATTATGTGGTGACGGAAGCCGGTTTTGGTGCTGATCTTGGTGCCGAGAAATTTTATAATATTAAGTGTCGTAAAAACGGTTTGCAACCCAAATTGACGGTGATTGTTGTCAGTGCACAAGGGTTGAAGATGCATGGAGGTGTTAGTCTTGAACGGATTAAAGAGCCTAATATGGAAGGTCTGCGGGAAGGTTTTGCTAATTTAGACAAGCATGTGCGCAACCTGCATTCTTTTGGGCAAACCGTAGTGGTTGCCTTTAATCATTTTACCAGTGATACGCCGGATGAGGTGGAAGCTGTTCGCCGGCATTGCGAAGAAAAGCTGGGAGTTGGCTTTGCTGTGAATGAAGCCTTTGCCGAAGGTGGGGAAGGAGCAAAGGAACTTGCTAAGTTGGTCATAGAAAGTATTCAGAATAAGCCCTCCGAACCATTGGCTTTCACCTATGCAGAAGATGACAGGGTGGAACAGAAGATCGAGAAAATAGCTTGTGACCTGTATGGCGCAAGCGTTGTGACGTATAGCAGCCACTCGCGTAAAATGATGAAACTCATTGAGCAAATGGGCATTGGACATTATCCTGTTTGCATTGCTAAAACACAGTATTCTTTTTCTGCAGACCCCAAGATATACGGGGCGGTGAACAACTTTGAGTTTAATATTAAAGATATTGTCATCAATAATGGTGCCGAAATGATTGTTGCCATAGCAGGCGAAATACTACGTATGCCAGGTATGACTAAGAATCCGCAGGCAATGCATATTGATATTGTAGACGGAAATATAGAAGGATTAAGTTAAAGAGAGAGAAAAACTTAGCTCTCTTATTATTACATACTCATCCTCATACTACATATTTTCTTCTTGTTTGTTGGACTTTAAGAAGAAGAGATGGATTGTCTACGACGAACAGGTCTGTACTACTTTAATAAAACCTTAAAATAGTCATACTTATATTCTGCGATGCTTACATGTAACTATCTTTATCAGCAAAGAAAGAGCCCTATCATCACTCTGAAAGAGAGTTTGATAGGGCTCTTTTATAGGTTAATTACTGTAGCCTTTTAAAGTGTCATTTTTTGTTTTGACATACCCTAATTTAATAGGCGAAGAGTGGATACTTCTTCATTGTTTCGTTGACACGTGCACGAACTTTAGAAATAACGGCTTCATTTTCCACATTGGACAGTACGGTTTCAATCATTTCTGCTATTTCATACATCAACTCTTCCTTAGCTCCACGGGTAGTAATAGCAGGAGTTCCCAAACGTATTCCGGAAGTCTGGAAAGCAGAACGGCTATCAAACGGAACCATGTTCTTATTTACGGTGATGTCTGCAGCTACCAAAGCCTTTTCCGCTACTTTACCAGTCAGATCGGGATATTTAGAACGAAGGTCAACCAGCATGGAGTGATTGTCCGTACCTCCGGAAACAATAGTAAATCCACGATCAATTAAAGCTTGTGCTAATACGGCTGCGTTCTTCTTTACTTGTTTAGCGTATTCTTTAAATTCCGGTTGCAGGATTTCACCGAATGAAACGGCTTTTGCTGCAATGACGTGTTCCAACGGTCCTCCCTGTATACCTGGAAATACGGCGGAATCAATAAGTTGGGACATCATTTTGATTTCACCTTTAGGAGTTTTCTTACCCCATGGATTAGGGAAATCTTTGCCAATGAGAATAATACCGCCACGAGGTCCACGCAATGTTTTGTGTGTGGTGGAAGTAACGATGTGTGCGTATTTTAAAGGATTGTCAAGCAAACCGGCAGCTATTAATCCGGCAGGATGTGCCATATCTATCATTAGAATAGCGCCTACTTTGTCTGCTATTTCACGCATGCGTTTGTAATCCCATTCACGTGAGTAAGCTGAACCACCTCCGATAATCATTTTAGGCTTTTCGCGTAGTGCAATTTCTTCCATCTGGTCATAGTCAACCCGACCGGTTTCTTTATCCAGATTGTATTCGCAGGGAGTATAAATAATGCCTGAAGTATTTACTAAAGAACCATGTGACAAGTGTCCTCCGTGTGCAAGGTTCAATCCCATAAACTTATCACCCGGGTTCAACACTGCGAGAAAAACAGCAGCATTAGCTTGCGCTCCTGAGTGTGGTTGTACATTTGCCCATTCTGCATCGAAGATTTTCTTTATGCGGTCAATGGCGATCTGCTCGCTTTGATCCACGACTTCACATCCTCCGTAATAGCGTTTGCCCGGATATCCTTCAGCATACTTGTTGGTAAGGCAGGAACCCATTGCCTGCATAACTTGGTCACTTACGAAATTTTCTGATGCTATCAGCTCAATGCCTTTGAGCTGACGTTGATGTTCTTTTTCGATGATCTCGAAAATTAAGTCGTCTCTTTTCATTCTTGCTTAGTAGATATATAATTGGTAAATCAATAATCTCTTTTAAGCGCACAAATTTACAGCAAAAAAATGAATAAAATGTTAGAAAGTGCCTTTTTTAGCTTACAATTTAACGACTCTGCTTTATTTGAAGCAATAAATACTCTAGAAGAAGACTCCAAGGGAAAAGCTGAGTACATTGTCTCTGCGATGGAACCGGATCTCATCGGTAGTTGTTGTTTCGTCGGTAGTGATTTCCGCATTATTATTCGTTGTACCGTTATCGTAGGTTATCTTTTTAGAGATGTTGTGCAACCCGATATCATAGCGAAAATCAAAGAAAACACGGGATATAGTTACCGCTACCCCAAGAGTGAAGCTGGCATTCAACGGGTATAACTCTTCGTGGATATCTTTGCGGTCGAAGTTCTCGAATGTGACTTCGCTTTTCTTATTCCAGATATAGCGGAATTTCGGTCCTCCGAATGCAGCCAGACTATAGGGTCCTTCTTTGATAAAGTTATATCCGTATATTATGGGAATATCAATGCTATGTATAGAAGAAGTAATGGAAGCCGGGTTGCTTTCCGTGCTTTCCGGTTGTTCAAAAGTAATGTTGCAACGGTTGACGTTATATGATACTTCCGGCTGTATAAAATGTTTGCCGAAATTTATACGCATAAAGAGGGAACTGAAATAGCCTATCTTGTAGTTGTTCTGTACTTCATCTATTTTCACTCCGTCCATAACAAGATCGGAAACAAGAAAGAGGGATGAGGTAAAGCCTCCCTTAACGCCAAAGTTTATTCGCTGGTTATGATGATGTTTCGTTGGTGCGGATTCGTCCATTGTACCGGGGGGATAACTTAATTGTCCCCATAGCATTGTAGGAAAAAAGCACATACATATATAAGCAGCGATTCTCATATGCATCAACTATTCTTCTTTTTTGCGTTCTACAGACCATCCGAATTTACCAATTTTGCTACCTAATTCATAATATCCCCCATGAACATAGACTAGCGGATTGGCCTTTGCAAGTTCCAGTTTTCCTGTTCCCTCGTCCATGTTCCGGTCGTCAGCCCGGACATTTACGACATCGGCAATAAACATATCGTGCGAGCCAAGGGAAACAATTTCCTTCACTTTACACTCAATGCATAGAGGGGATTCTTCAATTAGAGGAGCCTGTACAATGGAACATTTACCGGGCGTGAGATTCATTTCTTTAAACTTATTATAGTTCTTTCCGGAACGAACCCCGCACCAGTCGGTGGCACGCGCCATATCTTTGGTAGTTAGGTTTATTACGAATTCCATATTGCGCTTTAGAATTTCATAGGAGTGACGCTCCGGACGTACGGATATATAGCACATTGGCGGGTTACTGCAAATGGTTCCCGTCCAGGCTACAGTCAAAATGTTATATTCATCCGGTGTACTGCCACAACTCACCAATACGGCAGGTAGCGGGTAGATCATCGTTCCTGGTTTCCAATCCGTTTTCATCTCATTTCGTTTTAAACGTTTTAAAGGGTTTAGTTTCTTATGCTTTTTGCAGGATATTGCTTTGGGCATTAATTAAATGATCTCAATATCCTCCCGCTTCTGCTCTTTCTCACAGTAATGGCATTTAATAATGCAGTCGTCTTTGTCTATTACGTGAAACAGTGTAGGCATCGGTTCATTATTGGTGATACATTTGGGATTAGCGCATTTTACAATACCCCGAAGCTCATCCGGCAAGCTGACCTCACGCTTCTCTACTACTTCATAATCACGGATGATATTTAGCTTTACACAAGGGGCCACTACGGCGATGCGATTAATTTCTTCATCGCAAAAGTATTTATCGGCTATTTTGATAATGCCTTTCGTCCCCAGTTTTTCACTTTTGAGATTAAAGCCGATGGTAATATTATTGCTCATGTGTTCCAATCCTAGTAAAGAAACGACTGTAAATAGCTTTTCGGATGGAATATGGTCTATAACGGTGCCGTTTTCTAACGCGGCTACCTGTAATTTTTGTTTCTTTTCGCTCATAACTTAAAGGGTTTTACGAATTAAATTCTTCTTTGACTTGTTCAAGTGTAATGCCGAGTACATCACATAGAATTGCTTCTCGGGCATACAATCCGTTTTGAGCCTGTTGAAAGTAATAAGCTTTAGGGTTATCGTCTACGTCGTAGGCTATTTCGTTGACACGGGGAAGCGGATGAAGAATACGTAAATTGGGGCGGGTATGCTCCAGCATTTTATTCCGCAGAATATAGACGTTCTTTACACGCTCATATTCCATGAGATCGGTAAAACGTTCGCGTTGTACGCGCGTCATGTATAAGATGTCTGCATCGGCTATTGTTTCCTCTGTAAATTCAGTATGCTCTACATATCTGATACCTTGTTCGCGACAGTATATTTTGTACTCTTCCGGCATTCTCAGCTCTTCCGGAGCGATGAAATGAAAGGTTGCACCGAAATGTCGCATAGCCATTAATAGTGAATGAACCGTACGCCCGTATTTCAAATCGCCTACAAGAAAAATGTTTAGATTTTCCAAAGTGCCTTGCGTTTTGTAAATAGAGTAGAGATCAAGCATGGTTTGTGAAGGGTGCTGGTTGGCCCCGTCTCCTGCATTGACGATGGGGATGTTGGTTACTTCACTGGCGTATCGGGCTGCACCCTCCAAATAGTGACGCATGACAATGATGTCGGCATAATTACTTACCATTTTAATGGTATCTTTCAATGTCTCACCCTTTGACGAACTTGTAGCCTTGGGATCGCTGAACCCTATAACTCTTGCTCCAAGTCGGTTTGCAGCAGTTTCAAAACTAAGTCTTGTGCGGGTGGATGGCTCGAAAAAAAGAGAAGCGATAACTTTTCCTTTTAAAAGTTTGCGGTTGGGGTGAGCTTCAAATTGCTTCGCCATTTCGATCATATAGAGAATTTTTTCCTTGCTATGGTCGGCAATGGTGACTAAACTCCTGTTTTCCATATCGTTTACGTTTTTGATTTCTTTCGAGAGTGTAAAGTTAAACAAAATATGCTGGGTATAGAAATTTGTAATCGACTATTTTCTTCAAATGAATTTCTTTTTTTCTCTCATTGGTACAGATTGTTTCGTAGCCCGGGTTTATCTCTCTCGTATCTCAGGGATGTTTTATTCGCAGCCCAGGTTTACCTCCCTTCTATCCCTGGGCTATGACATAGCTAAACCTGGGCTGCGACTCTTCATGCCCAGGTTTGCGATGGAGCTATCCCCGAGCTACATGCCTTATTCCTAAAAACCGTCAAAATAGTATTTCATTTCGTCATGCTTCCAATTTTATTCCGTACCTTTGCTCCATTATTGAATATTGAATTTTTCAATCAGCATGATAAAAAACATCGTAAAATTTCTTTGGATATTCCTAGGGGTAATTGTATTGACGTGCATCATTCTTTTTGTTGCCATAGCAAAGGGGTGGATAGGTTATATGCCTCCGGTGGAGGATTTGGAGAATCCGCATTACAAGTTTGCAACGGAAGTGATGTCGGAAGACGGTCAAGTATTGGGAACTTATTCATATAGTAAGGAAAATCGTATCTATGTAGGATATAACGAGCTATCTCCAAACATCATCAATGCGTTGATTGCTACGGAGGATGTTCGGTTTAAAGAACACTCCGGGGTTGATGTCATTGCCTTGTTTCGTGCCCTGGTGAAGCGGGGACTCCTTTTTCAAAAAAATGCCGGAGGTGGTAGTACTATTACCCAACAGCTCTCCAAACAGCTTTATTCGCCCAGTGCAGGTAATATTATGGAACGCCTGTTTCAAAAACCTATTGAATGGGTCATTGCCGTTAAACTGGAAAGGTACTATACGAAAGAGGAAATTCTGACAATGTATCTAAATAAATTTGATTTTCTAAACAATGCCGTTGGTGTGAAAACTGCGGCGTATACTTATTTTGGATGTGACCCGAAAGATTTAAAAATCGAAGAGGCTGCAACGCTGGTCGGTATGTGTAAGAATCCGGCCTTGTTTAATCCGGTCCGCTTCAATGAACGTTCACGTGGTCGCCGTAATGTGGTGCTTAATCAGATGCGCAAGGCGGATTATATAACAGATGAAGAATGTGATTCATTGCAAGCGTTGCCGCTTACCCTTAAGTATCATCGTGTGGATCATAAAGAGGGACTTGCTACTTATTTCAGAGAATACTTGCGACATGTGTTGACGGCTAAAAAGCCGGTACGCAGTGATTATCGCGGATGGCAAATGCAACAATATTATGAAGACTCTTTGGACTGGGAAACTAATCCGTTGTATGGCTGGTGTGACAAAAATACCAAAAAAGACGGTTCCAAATATAATCTGTATACTGATGGCTTAAAGATTTATACTACGATAAACTCACGTATGCAAGAGTATGCTGAAGAGGCTGTTGATGAGCATCTGAAAGAATTGCAGGGCTACTTCTTTAAAGAGAAGAAGGGGCGTAAAACCGCTCCTTATACCAGATCACTGACCCAGGCACAAGTGGATGAAATTTTAGATCGTGCAATGAAGCAAAGTGATCGGTACCGTGTTATGCGAAGCAATGGGGCATCTGATGCAGAAATACGAAAAGCCTTTAACACTCCCGAAGAAATGTCCGTCTTTAGCTGGAACGGGGAAAAAGATACGATTATGACTCCTATGGACTCTATCCGGTATTATAAATTCTTCCTTCGTGCGGGATTTATGTCTATGGACCCGCATAACGGGCATGTGAAAGCTTACGTGGGTGGACCTAATTACCACTATTTTCAATATGATATGGCTATGGTAGGACGTCGTCAGGTAGGTTCCACTATCAAGCCTTACCTTTATACTTTGGCCATGGAGAATGGATTTTCCCCCTGCGATGAGGCTCGTCATGTGGAATATACGTTGATTGATGCCAATGGAACGCCATGGAAACCACGTAATGATAATGATAAACGATATGGGGAAATGGTAACGCTAAAATGGGGATTGGCAAACTCTGATAACTGGATAACGGCCTATTTGATGAGCAAGTTGAACCCTTATGCTTTTGCCCGATTGATTCATACCTTCGGAGTGCGTAACCGCAATATTGAACCCACCGTATCGTTATGTTTGGGGCCTTGTGATATTTCAGTAGGAGAAATGGTCAGTGCTTATACGGCTTTCCCCAATAAAGGCATTCGTATTGCTCCAATGTTCGTTACGCGAATAGAAGATAGCGAAGGTAATGTAGTGGCTAATTTTACTCCGGACATGGAAGAAGTGATTAGTGCTGAAAGTGCTTACAAGATGCTGATTATGCTTCGCGCTGTTATTAACGAAGGAACCGGAGCACGTGTCCGTCGTTTAGGAATAAAGGCTGACATGGGAGGAAAAACGGGGACATCTAATAATAACTCTGATGGTTGGTTTATTGGTTTTACACCTTCGTTGGTATCGGGGTGTTGGGTTGGTGGAGAAGATCGTGACATCCACTTTGATACCATGCGATATGGACAAGGTGCGGCAATGGCTTTGCCTATTTGGGCTAAGTATATGTCTAAAGTATTTGCTGATAAATCTTTGGGGTATGACGAAAATGATCGTTTTCAATTGCCCGAAGGTTTTGACCCATGCGCAAGCAACGGGGAAGAAAGTACGGGGTCTGCTCCAGAGAAAGGTTTGGATGATCTTTTTAAATGATCTTTTTATTAGCAAGCAATATAATTAAGCAGAATGGTTTATACAATCTGCATAGGAAGCAATGAATGTCGGGAGCAAAACCTTCTATTAGCGCGTAGACGCTTGGAATCTTTCTTTCCTAATATTAGTTTTTCCAGGGAAGAAGAGACAAAGCCGCTTTATATGTGCCGCTCTGCTTTGTTCTCCAATCAGGTAGCCCGTTTTGCATCTGATAGCAATGCCGATGAAGTTTTCTCTATTCTGAAAGGTATTGAAAAGGAAGCCGGTCGGACTGTAGAGGAGAAGGCTAAGGAGATTATCCGTCTTGATATTGATTTATTGGCTTGTGATGGGAATATATATAGAGTGGATGATTGGGAGCGTGATTATGTGCGACATGGCTTGCAGCAGTTGGAAGAATTGGAAACATAATCGTTATAGTCTCCATCTTTTTTTATTAAAGGAAATTACAAAGTAGGTTCTCTTTTAGACTCATGCAAAGTTGATGAGGCTGGTTAGATTAATAGTTATTGATTGAATATAAAATGAAATATTTAGGAATTATCCCTGCCCGGTATGCTTCTACGCGTTTTCCTGCAAAACCGTTGGCTATGTTGGGGGGGAAAACGGTGATACAGCGAGTATACGAACAGGTGGCCGAAGTTCTGAATGATGCTTACGTGGCAACAGATGATATACGTATAGAAGAAGCTGTCAAAGCATTTGGTGGAAAAGTAGTGATGACCTCCGTGAATCACAAAAGTGGTACGGATCGTTGTTATGAAGCATACACTAAGATTGATGGAAAGTTTGACGTCATAGTCAATATTCAGGGGGATGAACCATTTATTCAACCCTCACAATTGGAAGCTATTAAGGCTTGCTTTGATGATGAGACGACTCAGATTGCCACCCTTGTAAAGCCTTTCACTGTCGATACCGATTTTGAGTCATTAGCTAATGTCAACTCACCCAAAGTCGTAGTGAATAAAAACATGAATGCTCTTTATTTTAGTCGTTCCATTATACCCTACCAACGAAATGTTGATAAGCAGGATTGGGTGAGAAACCATACCTATTATAAACATATAGGTTTGTATGCATACCGGTCGGAAGTATTGAAAGATCTAACCTCATTACCTCAATCTGATTTGGAGTTGGCAGAGTCGTTGGAACAACTTCGTTGGCTGGAAAACGGTTATACCATCAAGGTTGGTGTCACTGAAGTGGAAACTATTGGCATAGACACGCCTGAGGATTTAAAGAGAGCTGAAGCATATTTACAAACAATAGTCTAATTTTTTTTGAATGATAGATAGAACTATTCAACCTCTGATTAGTGAACCGGAGCAATTAATTGTACCAAAACCAGAATATCGGATAATGCCCAATGGTGTCCCCTTATATATTTTTAATGCGGAGGACCATGAAGTGGTACGAATTGATTTACTGATCAAAGCAGGACAGTGGAGACAAGCGAAGCCTTTGCAGGCATTGTTTACCAATAGAATGTTGCGGGAAGGAACTCAACACTATTCTTCAGCTGCTATTGCGGAAAAGTTGGATTACTATGGAGCATGGTTGGATCTGTCCACATCCTCTGAGTACGCCTATATAACTCTTTATTCTCTGAATAAATATCTTCCTCAAACGTTGGAAATTCTTGAATCGGTTGTAAAAGAGCCAACTTTCCCGGAGAAAGAATTACAAGTTATTGTCGGGAATAATATTCAGCAGTTCTTGGTTAATCAATCTAAAGTCGATTTTTTGGCTAACCGCGCATTGATGAAAGCTTTATATGGGGATAAACACCCTTGCGGGCATTTAGTGGAAGAAGGCGACTACCGTTCTATTTCTTCTGAACTGTTACGTGATTTTTATACTAAGAATTATCATTCGGAGAATTGTTACATTTACCTTTCCGGTAAGGTGACTAAGAAAGTGGTTTGTCTGATTGAAAAAACCTTTGGGAGTGAGGCTTTTGGCCAAACAGAGAGCCTAGAAGCAAGAAAAGAATATTTGCCGGTCACTTCTTCCCAAAAGCGTCTTTTCGTAGAACGTGTTGACGCCTTACAAAGTGCCATTCGTTTGGGAATGCTTTCTGTCGGTTGTCTGCATCCCGATTATTTGAAATTACGGGTATTAATGACTTTATTCGGAGGCTATTTTGGTAGTAGGCTAATGTCTAATATCAGGGAAGATAAGGGTTACACCTATGGCATTTCGGCGGGTCTTCATCTTTATCCCGGCAATAGTATGCTTGTAATTGGTGCTGAGGCAGCTAATGAATTTGTGGAACCTTTGATAAGTGAAGTGCATCATGAAATAGAGCGTCTGCAAAATGACCTTGTATCCGATAAAGAACTAACTATGGTGAGGAACTATATATTAGGCGATATGTGCCGCAATTACGAATCTGTTTTTTCGTTAGCTGATGCATGGATCTTTATAAAAACTTCCGGATTGCCGGATACTTATGTGAAAGACATGTGGAAGTCTACGTTGTCAATCACCCCTGCCGAGATTCGCAAACTTGCGGAACAATATTTGTGTAAAGAGAGTTTAAAAGAAATTGTTTCCGGCAAAAAAATATCATAAAAAGTTACGGAAGATTCAGACTTATTACGGATAAAACATATCTTTGTACTATTCTTATCCTAAGAGATGTAACAGCTTACTAAATTTATACGTCTTTCATAGGGTTACCTTTTGTGAAACTAAAGCGCTTTTTCACATCATGTATGATGCTTAATACTGATTAACAATAAATTATTGACTATAAATGAAATATCTATATACTCTACTTATCTTGTGTTTTTTATGTCCGTTTGGTGCAGTGGCACAAAAAGAAAAAACAAATTTTATTGATAAAGTAAAGAATGTGTTTTCTTCGGAAATAAAAATCGGTAGTTATACTTTTAAGGATGGGGCTGTTTATACCGGTGAAATCAGCGGGCGGAAGCCTGATGGAAAAGGAAAGACAATCTTTAAAAATGGCGATGTCTACGAAGGTGAATATGTTAAAGGGAAAAGACAGGGTTACGGTACTTATACCTTTACTGATGGGGAAAAGTATGAAGGACAGTGGTTTCAGGATCAGCAGCATGGAAAGGGTATTTACTATTTTATGAATAATAACCGCTACGATGGTATGTGGTATCAGGACTATCAGCAGGGACACGGTGTGATGTATTACTATAATGGTGATGTTTACGAGGGAAATTGGGAGAAGGATAAGCGTAGCGGACAAGGTACTTATACCTGGAAAAACGGTTCGAAGTATACAGGTTCCTGGAAGAATGATAAAAAGGATGGTGAAGGTACGCTAATTTGGAATGATGGTTCCAAGTATGAAGGTCATTGGAAAGAAGATATGCGTAGTGCTAAGGGTACGTTTGAATATGCCAATGGGGATAAATACGTGGGAGATTGGTTGGAAGATATGCAACACGGAAAGGGTATTTATTTCTTTCATACGGGCGATCGTTATGAGGGAGCGTATGTTGAGGGCGAACGTACCGGTGCGGGAATATACTATTATGCAAACGGTAACAAATATGTAGGAGAATTTAAAGACGGCATGCAACAAGGAAAAGGAGTCTTTACGTGGAGTAATGGTGCTGTATATGATGGAGAATGGCAGAATAATGTTCGTAGTGGCTACGGTACTTATAAGTGGAATGTGGGAGATTCGTATGAGGGAGATTGGAAAGATAATAAATTCAATGGTCAGGGCACTTTGGTGATGACAGACGGAACAAAGTACAAGGGCAGTTTTGCAAATGGCATGGAAGAAGGAAGTGGCATACAAGAAGATAAAGAAGGAAATCGATATGAGGGTTTCTTTAGACAGGGGAAAAAAGACGGACCATTTGTAGAGACAGATAAAGATGGTAAGATTATCCGAAAGGGAACATATAAAATGGGAAGGTTGGTCAATTGATGGCATCGTGTAGAAGCAGTGTTATTTATTGATGGAATGTCTTGTTTTATTTTCTCATTAATAGGACTGATTATAAATATTTTCTTTATATTTGTACATCAATATTGACTAAACATAGCGAATATGAAAATAGTAAGAGAGACAAAGCTGCTGCTTTTGCTGATTAGTAAGCGTCCAAAAATGACGTATTGTATCACAACTCTAATGAATTTATCTTTGCTAGCACAACTAATATCATTCGATTTATGTTCAGCAACAAAGATTTTGAAAAACTTTGGTTTTTATATCGGAC
>Ga0183096_1000567_pt1 | contig 46031 bp, 40 predicted proteins | sample Biomet5_FD_127791 | JGI IMG/M metagenome (GOLD analysis project Ga0183096, IMG submission 127791) | Microbial communities from bioreactor (seeded with sewage sludge) at LBNL, California, USA - Biofuel metagenome 5 (version 2) (version 3) | ecosystem: Engineered > Bioreactor > Anaerobic >... | reverse complement strand
GGATTTCCTCGGCAGTCATCAGACCGGCCGTGTACTGTATCTGGAGCTTGGGGTGGGCTACAATACGCCCGGAATTATCAAGATTCCTTTCTGGAAGATGAGTGCAGAGAATCCGGATGCACGCTTTATAAGCATCAACGCACAGAATATCGCCGTGCCGGAAGTAATCAAAGAACGAGCATTTTTGATAAACTCGGATATTGGAAAGGTGCTTTCATCCTAACATAAAAGAACTGTATAAGCCTTGCGGCCTAATACAGTTCCTTTTCGTTTTTCCAGCCCCGTCCTGACAGATGCCTGCCATTTGTAATTTTGGACTAAACCTGTTTTACGAACACCTGCGCAACTGCGGAGCGGCATTTTAAATACTGTTATCAGCACCTTTACGGACCCTGCGACAGATCCGACCCTGTGATGCGATACTATTCAGACTGCGATACGATCTCTCTGTACCACTCGTTTTTTCTTTCATACAGCAGCTGATCGGCTTTTTTCAGCAGCATATCCTCATTATCCTTCTGATTGGTGCAGACTGCATATCCGATGCTGAAAGAAAGTCTGTACTCAAGATTTTCTTCATAGAGATCGTCCTGTATATCTTCTAATATCCTGTGCACGCCGTTTTCGATCTCTTCCGGCGTGTGTCTCGACAGCATAGCGATAAGGCAGAATTCATCGCCGCCGTAACGGGCCGTGAAGGCACCGTATTTTTCTGCAGCCTTCCTGAGAGCCACAGCGACAAGCTTCAGTGCTCTGTCTCCTTCAACATGGCCGTAATTATCGTTGATCGATTTGAAACCGTTGATATCCATAAGGAATATCGCCAGCGGGTGCGCTTCCGAAACATCATCGATTCGTTCCTCAAGGTACTTGTCCATTCTTCTTCTGTTGTTGAGTCCTGTAAGCGCATCATTGTATATCTGTTTGTTCTGTATCGTAAGGAACAGGACGAGTATGACTACGAAAATACTCAGCACAGCAATAGGTCCATTTGGAAACAGATTCTCAACTGCGCCCGCAGCCAGAGGTATCAGCATACAAACGAAATAGGTGATGTATTCGGATCTCTGAGATCTGGAATCATTGCGGAATGCACATCTGAAAGAATCGCCGGCAGGTATGATAAGATATATATATTCGATCCCGGCTACCACCCAGAACAGCGGACCGATGCCGTTTCCGGCACTGAACGAAATAAAGACCCATTCTGTAAATATAGAAATGATATTGAGGAGGCAGCATATGACTATAGGCGCCGTGATGCAGATCCTCAGTTTTCTGCTGTAGACGAAGGTAGGATGCAGCCTCGATTCTACGAACAGCAGCCAGTAATAGCATCCAAGGCTCTGAAAACTCCAATAGATGCAGTTCGAGACTCCTATAACTGTATCGCCTGCATGAATTGTGCCTGCCGCATTCAGCGCCCAGAAGATATCTGCAGCTACGATAATCAGATACGAGTAGATCATCTTTTTCATGATCTTGGTCTCATATTCAGATCCCATATTCATATTCAGCCTCAGTAATATGATCACTGCAAAAATGATCATAAAAACTTCAGTCATTACATATGTCAAATAATTCTCTGTCATTCTTCGTATGTCGTTCTTTCGTTCTTCTCATTCTCTGTTTTAATAAAAAAATGATTTTCTGTCATCGTGCATGTCAAACAGCCTGAAATTATAAAGCCTTCCCACACTTGTAAGCAAAAATCATTTATCATTTGGAATTATATCATGTTTACCATGCACATGGTATTATTATATTGCATTAATTGTAATATTAATTTGCGATTTCGACTGAAAACTGTTCGGCATCAGCATCCGTGATTCCTATGCCCCCGGTCTTTTCTGTCTGGTATTCATTATTCAGCTCTGAGTGTTCAGACTTTTGACCACATATATGATATCTGTTTTCTTTAGTGCTCCGGGATCCGTACTTCTATATAATGCCATTTGCCGATCATGGCCGCAAATTCATTGTACCACTCAACTATTTGTTTGCAGCTGTACGCTCTATTCAAAAACGCTTATTTTTATATAAAAATAAGCGTTTTTCCTGAAACAGATAAACGGATGCTGCTATTGTGAATTCATCGTTTCACTGCCACAAATATGATGTCATCGACATCGAGCCGAGTTCACGGTAATCGTTCCACACTGCGGCCTCATCATCCTCGGCTGCCCCGAGCGCAGTAAGCAGCGGATAATAGTGTTCCTTTGTGGGAACAGCTTTCTCCTGATCCGCCAGACTTTCTAATCCGACCGGTATCCTGTTATCTCCGGAAACGACAGCGCTGCGTATCTCTGCATCGAACCGGTCTGCCCAGTCATATCCGCTGTCCATGTCCCAATTCACCATCGACAGATTATGCACTACATTGCCGCTGGCAAAGATCATCGCGCCCCTGCTTCTCAGGGCTGAGAGTTTTCTGCCTGTTTCGAACTGCGCCGCTGCATCTGCCGACATGTCAGTGCTGACCATCACAACAGGTACATCAGCCTCCGGATACATATTTACCAGCACAGACCAGACACCGTGATCGATGCCCCAGTCATTGTTGACAGCCGCCCGGCCTGCCAGCGCCTCCACCGTCAGATCTGCATATTCAACAGAGCCTGCCGGCTGATATTCTACCTCATACAGTTCTTCCGGGAAGCCGTACATATCATTTATCTGCGGATTGGTCCCGCTGCGTCTCACGAAAAGACCGTTCGTCGCCCAATGCGCAGATACGGCAATGATGACCTCCGGACGGCCGAGAGTTCGGCCCAGTTCCTGCCAGCTTTTCCGGGCCCTGCCGGTCCCGATCGCGTTCATCGGCGAGCCGTGGCCCGCAAAAATCACAGGCATCCTTCTGCTGCTATCCATTGCTTCTCCCTTTTTGCTTCTGTTGATTTCCGATTTCTACTTTGCCCTGTATCCTGCGCCCCAGAGTGTTTCGATATATTCATGAGACGGATCCGCCTCCCGCAGTTTCTCTCTTATCCTGTTGATATGCACTGTTACCGTAGAAGAATCGCTGACAACATCCATACCCCACACCTTTTCAAAAATAGAATCTTTCGAAAAAACGATCCCGCGATTCATTGCCAGGAACAATAACAGATCAAACTCCTTTTTTACCAGATTCACTTCTTTTTCGCCAATATATACTCTGTATTCATCAGGAACCATTCTAAGCTCGCCTATTCTGATCTCGTTCTTTTCCGCTCTGCGATCATCTTTTCCAGAGGTCTTGAGCTTTTCATGCATATTTATATGCGCCTTCACCCTAGCCACCATTTCCGGCGGGCTGAACGGCTTGATCATATAATCGTCTGCTCCCAGACCCAGGCCTCTGATTTTATCGACGTCTTCTTTTCTGGCAGTGACCATCATCACCGGCACATCGCTGCCCATTCTTATTGCCCTGCAAAGTTCGAAGCCGTCTATCTCAGGAAGCATTACATCAAGAATAATAAAATCATATGTCTCCGACACATATTTACGCATACCTTCTCTTCCATCTGCAGCGATATCAGCCTCAAAGCCGCTCGCCTCGAGATAGTCCCTTTCGAGTTCGGCGATCATCTTTTCATCTTCAACTATCAAAACGCGTTTTTCATGCATCTGCTTCCTCCTTGTATAAAGGAATATCCATAACGATCACGAGGCCGTCATCATTTTCAGCGTGCACTGTACCGCCCTGCTGACAAATGAGCTGTTTTACGACGGCAAGCCCGATCCCGCTGCCGTCAGCAGATCTCGTCCGTGATTCATCTCCTCTGTAGAAACAAGTAAATATTTTTTCAAGATCTTTTTTTTCAACACCGGGGCCGTCATCCTTTATACGGATCTCTGCCGTATCCGAGTCATTGACATCGATTGAAATACTTACATTCGAGCTGTCTTTTTTTCTGTACTTTATTGTATTATCTATCAGATTTCGGTTTATCCTGTCCATCGCTTTGGTGTCTATCATGGCAACCGCCGTTCCTTCACTGATATCAAATGTTATCGTCACATCATCTTTTACATACTCCTTTGAAAGCTCTCCCAACTGCCCTCGGTAATAGGCAAACAGATCTGTCGGCTTCATATCGAGATGTGATTCTCCCATTTCCACCTTCGAGAAATTTGTCAGATCATCAACAAGATCTTCAAGCGTAGCGATGCTCGTCTCTATTGCCTCGTAATATCTCAGTTTCATTTCAGCGGTACTGGCGATCCCGTCATGCAGGCCTGTGACATATCCTTTGATCGATGTCAGCGGAGTCCTGAGATCATGCGAGATGCCGTTGATAAGCTCCCTGCGGTACTGTTCGTATTTCATGCGTTCCGTTACCGATTCTTTCAGGTATTTTCTCATGCCGTCAAAATCGTTTATGACCTGCCCTATTTCGTCATGCTTAGGATATGTCATTTCAAAATCCAGATTGCCTTCCCGTATCAGCTCACTGCCTATACTGAGTTTTTTCATGGGGCGGAGAATATTCTTTGCTATCCACCACGACATGATCACGTTCATCAGGACCACGCCTGCGATTATTATGGCGATGAGAAAGCCGATATAAAGAATGATATATCTTTCCATATATGACAGATAGCCTCTGGCAGAAGAAATGTTCTTTGTATGTATTGCCAGTGTCTTAAAGTTTTCTTCAGTCGAATCATACCTGACTACTGATGTAGTGCCCTTGGTAAAAGTCAGATTGCCGGTGCTGTTATACAAACTGCCGAGCGCTTTCTCTGCCGCCGCGGTATCTTCTTTTGTGATGTTGGAAAACCATACCTTGCCGCCATATGTGATCATAAAATGATAGCCGGCATTTTTCATTTCTTTCTTTACGCCCTTCAGATCTCCCCGCCATTCCAGTGTCTGCATCTCGCTTTGAGCGGTATATATGCCGTCTTCATCGTCAAACAGATTTTCCATGGTCTCCCATGTCTGCCCACCCGGACCTGCCGTGAATATAGTCAGCGTGGCGATGGCGATCGCGACCGGGATCACAATGATAAGTATATTTGATATTATCAATTTTTTTCGTATACTCATATCGTCCTTTCGTACGGATATGCCGCTTCGCATCAATGCTGTCTGCTGCCGGCGATTTCGTTTATATTATATTTCATATAATGTATTTTTGCGTGTTTTTCTTATATTTTTTATTATCATCAATGCAAGAAGAAATCCGCCTGTTATCAGAAGGCCGAGATAAAAACTGATCCCGCGGCTCAAAAGCATTCCCGGCATCAGCATGCCTCCGGCAAATATCGATGAAAACAGCAGCTTGAAGCCGCTTTCGCCTGCGCCTACTGCTCCCGGAAGGGGTACCGACGCTATTGCTGCAGAAAGAACAGCCTGCAGTGAAAATACATTTGCCCAGCTGTATCCTGTACATCCAAGCGCAAGATATATGAAATATGTGATACTGTACATGGCCAATAACTGAACGAAGGTAATGACCAGATTCCCCGCTATCAGAGACGGATGCCTTTTGATATAACCGGCTCCATCCCGGTATTCGCGGAAAAAGCCTGCGATTTTACCGCCGCGTTCCTTCTTTTTTACAAGCCACATGATCTTCAAAACCGTTTTTTCTATGCCGACGGATGCCCGTTCATTGAATATCAGTAAAAGAAGGATCACTAAAACTGCCGCATCTATGCCTATCCCGACAGCAATAAATATCTGCACAGCGCTTCCTAGCGCCCTTATATAATCGATATTATACAATACCCCAAACAAAGCAAGGATGATATTCGCAACCTGAAATCCTGCAACTTCAACTATCAGAGAAAGCGAACCATGCGATGCCCTGATACGATCTTTCGTCATATACAGCAGCTGCATGGGCTGACCTCCTGACGAAGAGGGCGTGACACCGCTGAAGAAAAACCCGGAAGCTCCATATGTGATCATCTGGATGAATCCTATGTGATATCCCGAAGCTCTTATTATCCGCCCGATATTTACGGATTCGCACAGTACAAACCCGCATATGCAGATCACAGCCAAAATCACAAATCTGGTATCTGCAGCTTTGATACTGTTGTTCAGAGACGCGAAGTCGCAGCCTCTGAAGACCAGATAAAGCATTATCGCTGCTATTAAAGGGAACAGTATCGCCGCGATCACTGTTTTTTTGTTTTTCTTTTTTTCTTCCATTACGGCTGCTTCTTTTCTGCGGAACTGCGTGATCACACTTGAATTCAGGCGCACATGCTGACTGAATGTATTATATTGTTTATGTTGTTTTCTTCTATGTTTTTATTGATATTTCTCATATTCTTCTTCATTTCAGTACGCATGAGGTCGTCACAAATCAGATCGCGCAATCCGTCTCTGCCGCCGGATCTGCTGCGCCAGATCACTTTTCCTATCTGTTTGTCTTCTATGTATTTTGCATTCGCTTTTTCCTGCATCAGGAACGGTTCTATCACAAACATGGGGACTTCAGACCTTATCGATTCAAACAGCGTGCTGCCGCCTGCTTTTGTCACAATGACATCTGCACGATCCATATAATACGCCACATTGTCGGTATAACCTACAGCCTCTATCGTCCCGTGCTTTTTTTTCAAATATTTGTACAGTTTTTGATTGCCGCCGGTTATGACAGTGACATGTGTATTTTTCATGTCATTAAGCCCCGTGAGTATTTCATCCGCCTTTGGTATCAGACCGAGACCTCCGCCCATGACCAGTACTTCCCTCACGGAATCGGCATCTTTGCGGCTGCTTTTCCTTTTGCCGAATACAGGACGCACAGGTATGCCGCCAACATATATGATATCCGGATCCACACCTCTTGAGATCAGACTCTGTTTAGTAGCTTCATCACCCACCATGTAAGCATCGGTCGATCCTGTTATCCATTCATTATATGCAATGATATCTGTGATGCAGGTAATGAACGGCACTGCGTCACCTGTCTTTTTCTTATACGCCTCAATGTATTTGGAACTTATGAGCCATGTCGAAACGATCATATCCGGTTTGTATTCATTTACCAGAGCCTGGATTATCTCAGCATTGGCGAACTTTCCCCGTAAAGGAAATTTCGAAAGATATGCATCCATATACAGAAGCGCGTCATAAAGCTTCGGCATTTTATGCACCAGCAGATTGAATGTCTTATATATGATTTTGTTGATCCCGGGATATATATGTTCCATAAGATCTACAGTTACAGTATCTGCATCTTTGTTGTTTTTCTTTATTTCCTCAGATACAGCTTTTGCTGCAGAAATATGTCCCATCCCGAATTTAGCTGTCAGTATCAAAACTTTCATCTTGTTCCCTCCTGTTACAGCTATATGGTAAAAAACAAACATTAACAGAATATAAACTGCGTAGAAATAAATACTTAAATAATACTGTATAAAGAATATGATCTACGTTGTCAGAAGAGTTTTGAAGCAGAAACTGCTCCTCCTGTTATACAAAGCACGATCAGGCCGGCCGCTATGACACCCAGTGCGATCAAAGGGAAAGCTGTTTTGAATCTCATATCGAATACAGAGGCAACGAGTCCCCCTGTCCAGGCACCCGTTCCCGGCAGCGGTATGGCAACCAGGACAAACAGCCCGAGGCTGCGGTATTTTTCAACCTTTTTGCCTTTGAGATGCGCCTTCTGCTCAAGTTTTTCTACTATCGCGGCCGTTTTATCCCATTTTTTCAGCCAGGTGAAGAACTTGCGCAGAAAAAGCATGATAAAGGGAACCGGAAGCATATTGCCGAGAAAACTTACCACAAAAGCCAGCCAGAGCGGCAATCCCTGCGATACTCCCCAGGGAATGCCTCCGCGCAATTCCACCAAAGGCGCCATAGAGATCAAAAATGTCGAAATGACAGGCGATGATACAGCGCTGATCATGATCACATTCTCCCCGCATTCGTCCTCGTATCCATATATTTGAACATGCTCACGCTCCTGCCGGCGGCAGCGGACAAGTTGGTTTCACTGATTATATACTGAGGCCTGTTTTTTACTTCCAGCATTATGTTGGAAATATATTTGCCTGCGATCCCTACAGAGGCAAGCAATATCCCGAAAAAGAATGTCATCAGGATCATTAACCAGAGAGTACCTGTGACCGGACTGGAAAATATCAGGGCTTTCACAGCAGCAGCTGCTGCCAGTATCACTGATAATATTACCGTACCTGTACCGATGATGAACGGAAGCACGACTGGTACCTGTGAAAAAGAAACTATGCCCTCGACAGCATATCTGGCCAGGCCCCAGAAGGACCACGAAGTCGTTCCCGCAGCTCTTTCAATATTTTCATATTCGAGCCATTTGGTTTTGTACCCCACCCATTGAAAGATCCCTTTGCTGAATCTGTTATGCTCATTCATCTCGAGCACCGAATCGAGATACGTCCTGTTCATTACCCTGAAATCTCTTGCTCCGTCTACAAGTTCAATATCAGAAATTCTGTTTATCACATGATAGAATTTCCTGGCGAAAAATGACCTGACCGCAGGTTCGCCTTTTCTTGTTGCTCTTCTGGCAGCTGCGCAGTCATAATCCTCTTCACTTACGATACGGATCATTTCCGGTATCATGTCAGGCGGATCCTGCATGTCTGCATCACAGACTGCTATATAATCTCCCGTGCATTTATCGAACCCTGCCTTCATTGCATTCTCTTTACCGAAATTGCGCGAAAAAGAAATATATTTGACACGCAGGTCCCTGGCCGCCAGCTGCTTCAGTATATCGAGAGTGTTATCCTTTGAGCCGTCGTTTACAAAAATCATTTCGCTTTCACAGTTTTTGATTTTTTGCAGCGCGGTTTTCAGCGCCTTGTAAAAAACCAGAAGTGTTTCTTCTTCGTTGAAGCATGGCACTACTATGGAAACTTTCTTTTCTTTTACATTTGTTCTTTCCATTTTCTTTCCTCCATAAATTCAGTTCCGTTTTGCCATATATATTTTGTAAATATAATCATGCTGTCTGTCATGTATTTCTTTTACGAAATACAAACACCTTGCTGAAGACATAATTCAGGATTATCACTGCACACTGTGATACGATTTTTGCAGGCCATTCTCCTGAAGCAACGATATCGATCATGAAAAACGTGACCCCGAGATCTATCCCCAGAGTAGTCAGCCTGGCGCCGAAAAACTCAAGCATTTCGCGCATGATATAAACAGCCTTCATGCTCCTGAATACTATGTATTTATTGGCAAAAAACGCAAACATCACAGATATGATCCATGATATGCATGTATTCGCGCCGTAATGCGTTCCTGTGCTTTTAAAAACAGCGTACACAGCAAAATACACAACGGTTGTCAATCCGCCGATAAGCAGATATGTTATCACTTCCCGATATTTAATGAGCAGCTGTCCGATCCTGGAACTCATTATTTTCTGCATGCTTTCAATTGTTGAACTTTTTGCTCTTTTCCCTGCCGTTCTGCTGATGCCGTTCATACTGAACCTCCTGTTCGACCTGTATTTCCCTGATGCTTTCTTTGAAAAATATCTATTGCCACAAGCAGCAGCAGTCCTGCCAGAGAGACCGCCGCCCCTTTGTCCGCCGTCCCATTGTGATAAACGGCTGTGATCTTATGCTGCCCGCTGCTTATGGGGAACCCCATAAAAGCTGTATCTGTTTGATAATATTTTGTTTTCCTGCCGTCCACATAGAAAATAAAATGATCGTCATACGGGATAGTAGTCACAAAATATTCGTCCTGTTTCGCCTTGATGCTTCCATTGAACACCGTCTGTGTGCCCGGTCCTGATGACTTTACTGACCGGCTGCCGGAAACACTGCTCGGTTTCAGGACATCGATTTTTGTGCGGGCCGATCTTATCCGCCTATTATCGATCGCGTATATTTTGAGATCGGAAACTGTATATTTCCCGCTGCCTAAAGTCACGCTCAGCCGCTTTACCGGTTTATTTATCGAGAGCGCATATTCAAAATCATGATTGTTATTGCAGTATTTCCATCCCGGATCGCTCAGTTTGTTCTTTATCCCGTTGATCGTTATTGTCGTATCGCGTTTTTTGCTTTGCTTCAGATAGTGCGACGATGTCCCGGATTTTTTCCCGTTATCGACATGCAGACTTATCAGTAACACCTTGCCCGCACATGTTTTATCTAATTCGATCCCGGCAGCGGTTTTCTGTTTTATGTCCAGTCTGTATTTCGTACCCGACAGCTTTACTGCATCTGTATTTTTCCCGAAATCAAAGCTCCCGCCTATCCTGCTTTTATATAAAAGCGCCGCTTTACCGTCAGAATTTTTACCGACGGTGCCATTTGCGGCAGAAGCATCTGTGCCCGTTACCGCACATGTCAGCAAGGCCGCGGCCTTATCTGCCTTATCAAGGCCGGCATACTCTGCGGCACTGATCGTATCGGGCAATGCATATGCCAGAGGATACGCATATTTGTTCTCCCATACTGCCACGCATTTATGACTGTATTTTTTATAGTATCCTGACATGCCCGGATCATGTCCGTCTTTGGTGAGCAAGTATTTATCACCCATAAACATGTCGAATAACAGACTTCTTGTCTGCTTGCAATTCATATCGTTTCTTGAATACTGTTCATTGAACAGACTGTCGCAGTAAAAATCGCTGAAAAGCGCATTACTGATCGAAGAATAACTGGAATATGTCATATATCCTGCATCCTGTATCCTGTTGACATTGCTTCCCGTTGCACATAGATCTGCTATTCTGTACATCGATCCGTCATCGGCCTCTATTTTCTCCGACAGATATTTTTCCGCCCTGGCGACCGTTTTTGCAGAAGAAGAGACCGGAACCAGAACATCAGAATACCCGCAGTATACAGAAACTCCTGCAGCGATGACGGCGAGAGTGAAGACCATGCCTTCTTTGATTTTTTTATAGTTCCAAAGTCCGAGGATCAGCATGGTATATGACATGTCCGCTGCAAACATGATCCTGCACCATCGTTCGCTTGTGAACAATATGATAACTGCGCTTATCACCGCGGTGACCGCCAGGAGCTTCCTGTAATCCAATTCTCTTGCAAACATCGATTCAAAGAAAGCTGCCATCAGTATCCCGGCCATAGGCAGGAACGGTATAAGGACTTTTCCATCCACATACATGCCGCCGTTCAGAAGATAAACAAATATCCTCATTGTACATAAGACAGCAAAAACTGCGGCAATAAATCTCAGCCAGCCTTTCCGGCTCATGATGCCGTAAATGACCGCCACGATGAACACTGCTGTCAGCCCCATCGATGAAATTGTGTAAAGAGACAGCGAACCGCTGATATTCGGAACCAGCAGCTCTTTCAGCGAATATGCCGTGTTTGTCTGTCGCCTGTTGGAGATCAGCGTCTCCATTACCGGCAGGATCAGTATCGCAGCCATCATAACAGCCGCGATAATCCTTAAAACAAATCCTGCCGCTTTTGAAAGAAAAGCATTGAGTGTTATCTTCTTTTGCATATCCGCATTCATTTTTATATATGCCGCAACAGTATACAGAGAAAGCGCGATGATCGCACTCACACTGAAATAGTAACTGCTCATTATCAGCAGAAAGACGCCGATGACCATCTGCAGACATTTTCCTTTTTCAAGGTATTTCTCTGCCCCGAATACAGCGAGCAGTAAGAAAGGCAGATATATCACAAACATTATGTGTCTATGGCTGTAGAACATCAGCGGTGCAGCAAACTCGAACATCAGCGAAGCCAGAAATGCGGCGCGAAAATTGAATTTCTTTGAAAGCCATCCGTACATCATCATCACCGAACAGATCACGGAGCATAAAGATGCTGCTGAAATATACGCCTTCATCGATACAAACGGCAGCAGATATGAAAACAATATTATAGGGCTCAGATATCCGTAGTAAGCAAAATTATATATATTCTGTCCCGCACCGAGATTGCCGGCGAAGCTTTGAAATATATCACCGGTGCTGTAGAAAGTCTGTCTGAAATAATCCGGGATCACTGTATGCTGCGAATTCCAGTCGATAAGTGAGCCATACATATATTTTCCTCCTGATAAAGCCGCTGCCATCAGGAGCATGCTCACCGCGAAAAATATGTATGGCCACACCATTCTGTAAAATTGTTTATCAGGTTTACGCACAGTATCTTCTCATCTTTATTTCATAATTCGATAATAACAGACTGTTCAATGTCTAAAAATAATCATGTCCTAGATCTCGTGACCGCAGTTTTTGCAGAACTTATCTGTGACCAGTACTCTCTCTCCGCAGTTACCGCATTTCTGTTCCAGTTTAGTTCCGCAATATGCGCAGTACTGATTATCGGCAGCGGCAATTTTACCGCATACCGGACATCTCAGTTTGAAACTTCTGTAAATAAAGTAGCCTATGACGGCGCCAACGTTGAAAAACAGTGTAAGTATTCCGAAGAGCACTGTATTGGCTCCGTCTTTCAGCGTTTGCTTTATCATGCTTTCTACAACGAGGATCCAGTATATTATCCCCATTATGCCTGCAGCTCCGGCGATCGATCCAATTGTTATCTTCCCCGCAAGCGGCAGTGTTTCGATCCATTCATGATGATGCATAACAGCAGCATTTGTACCTATGATCAGGAAGAATGCAGCCACCGCCGCCACGGCGGCGATAACTGCCGCAGCCGCATATATCTTCCATATTTTTTTATAATTTCTGTTTTCTATTTTTTTTAACATTATATTGTCCTCCTTTTTCATAGTATCAATAGTAATATGCAGTTATGAACGAACTTTTAAAAGAATATTAAATAATTATTAACTGCTGAATAACATACTGCGATATACAAAATCACTTTTTTCAGGACGCTGAAAAAGAGGGGCTCCGCATAACGTGATTCCCTCTTTAATATTCTTTCCTATATATATGACAGTTCGTATCCTTATCCGGTGTATATACGCAGCCGGCGTTCTGCTCTCATTTACGGCAGTGCTTTACAAGCGATGCATACAATTTGTCGGGATCCAGCGGTTTCGACAGATGATCATTCATTCCCGCTTCATTTGCTTTATCTGCATCGTCAATATAAGCATCTGCTGTCAGCGCTATAATAGGTATTTTTTTCGCATCCGGATGCCCTGATCCCCTGATAGCCCTCGCAGCATCATATCCGTTCATGACCGGCATCCTTATATCCATCAAAACTGCGTCATACTGACCCGGCATGGAACTGGTAAACTCTTCAAGGCCCTGCTTCCCGTTGACCGTTTCCGTTACTTCTATTCCCTGCATTTTCAATACCGCTGATGCTATTTCCCTGTTCATGGCGTTATCTTCGCAAAGAAGCACCCTTTTGTCCTTCAGCGAACCGGCAGGTATTTCATTTTTCCTTTGTTTTTCATGATTCTCTACTTTTTCAAAATCGAGTTCTATTGTAAATTCAGTGCCCTTCCCGAGTTCGCTTTTTACTGAAATACAGCCTTTCATCATATCTACAAGACGTTTAGCTATTGTAAGACCGAGTCCGGATCCTTCTATGTGTGCAGTTTCTTCAGTTCTTTCCTGCGCAAACGGCTCGAACAGTTTCTTCTGAAATTCATCGCTCATTCCTATGCCGGTATCCCTTACTATCAGTCTGTCATGCACGGTATCCGATTCAAGTTTGATACATTCTACGATCAAAGTCACTTCGCCGCCTTCAGGAGTAAACTTGGCCGCATTAGAAAGCAGGTTGATAAATATTTCTTCGACACGTATCCTGTCTACCCTTATATCCGCCATACATGCTCTGCTGTTATCTATAATAAAGTTTATCCCCTTGCTGTCCATCATTGGCTGGACGGCCGTGGCTATGCCCTCTAAAACTTCGCCGCATCCGACAATTTCCGGCTTCAGCGTCGTCGTTCCGTTTTCTATTTTCTGCAAGTCGAGAGTGTCATTTATCAATGCCAGCAGCGTGGATCCGGCCTGTCCTATTTTGCTCAGATATCCCTGCAGGACTTCCGTATCTTTTTCATTGGCTGCAAGCCTGTCATACCCGAGTATGGCATTGAGCGGTGTACGCATATCATGACTCACGTTCGACAAAAAATCCGATTTGCTTTCATTGGCCTTGTCAGCTTCCAGCCTCAATTCCTGCTCTACCTCCAGCCTTTCCTGGAAATTACGCTGCTGCTCACTGACCATTTTAGTGACATCCATCTGCTCTATCAATATCCACTGTCCCGAGTTATCCAGCCAGTGGTAACGAATCTGCTTCCAGCCTTCTTTTTTATCTTCCGTAAGGCACCTGACCATGACGGTAAAATAATCGTTTTCCCTTAGATTATCTTTCATTTTTTCTATCCCGGCTTCTTTTATGAACTTCTCTTTTTCTTCGGGATGGATCCAGGTCTTCAATGCGTAATCTATGATCTTTGCGTATTCTGTTTCGTTTAAAACATTATCGTCCGAATATCTGTACCTGTTCAGGGTATTTTTGCCAAAATAACGGAGACGGAATTTCAGTCCGTCAACGCGCAGGATGCCGATATAATCATATTCGATATCTGTTATATGCTGTATTATTTTTTCGTCGATGATCTCTTCATTCACATTTTCTGAATACATTACGGCTTCGATTTCCTGCGTCTGCGGAGATCTTATCAGATTTATTGTAGTGCGTACCCACGCAAAAGATCCATTTTCCATTCTGCGTCTGTATACAGCAGTGCTCTGCGTTTCCCCGTCTTCGAACAGCTTAATAAGTGTATCCCTTGAAAAATGTTTGCTGAAGATCTCTCTGTCATAATCATCTTCTATGATGGAACTGATATTGTCATTAAGCCCATCGACTGTGTCTGACTGGACCGTACTGATTATGTACGGCGAAGTGCCGAAGCCCTCCATGCATATGTTCCTTGTCACGTTGAGGTGGAATGTACACAGCGCTTTCGGGTTTGCCGCGATCAGCGCCTGCAGAGAGTCCTCATACTGGCCGTATTCGATCCTGTAGCGCGCCATATCTGCAGCATATTGAGAAACCGTTTTCTGCTGTACTGATACATAAACGATCAAAAGCGCAATGGCCTCGGAGATGCCCATAACATATATATTCGGAAAGACATACTGAATTACAGGCCCTGTGACTGGAAAAAGAAAGCAGAAAAGGAACATGCTGAATTCCCGATTTTTATATTTGCCGTTGTTTTTCGCTGCGATTATTGCTGTGATAACTATTGCCGCCAGCAGGTATGCATATGAGGCCCCTATATAAATTATAAAATATTCGCCGCGTGCATAATATCCTCCCGGTCCGACTGAATAGATCATGCCGTTGAAGAAGTTTGCGGTCAGCGCGACGATCTCGCATGCCGGTCCGGCAATAAACCATATGATTATCTTTCTTGAAGGGGCATGTCCATTGAACCAGAAATAAGAATATATCATCCAGCAGCCGCAGATCACAGAAAGCATGCTGTAGAAAATGAACATAGTTATCAACATAGCTCCGCTTCCTGAATCTTGAGAAATGTTTTTCCCTAAATACCATTGCACACCTTCCATCATCAGAATCACAGCACAAGCTGCCAGCATCATAATGAAGACCTTTCTGCTGTAATCTTTTTTCTGTTCAAGATATGCTGCTATCATCAATGCAAAAATAATGCACATACCTACGATCGGGATTGCTATATTCTCAACATTGGGGATATAATTTACCAATTATTCCGGTGGATTACAATTAGTTCTTGAACTGTAACCCTGCCTCCTCTTCTATTCTTTTATTTTAACATGAATTCCCTTTATTTCTACCTTTACAATTAATTTTTGAATTGGTGAAGATTGTAGTATAAAAAAAGAAGGGCAAGCTTACTAAATATGAAAAAGAAACAATCATTCTGTTCAATGGGGAAGAGCGTGAAGCCAGCATTTGCACATTTAATGCTGATCTGAAACGCCGCCTTGCGGGTTTTTTAAAGAAATACCCGGATTTGTGCTGATTGGAAAGAAGTATAGAAGAAGGTGGTTTCAAATAAAATTTCTAAGCCGCATTGTCAACTTATAATAAAATATACGTTGACAATTAAAAGTAGGAAATGCTATGATGTATAAACTGAAATTTAAGATAAGGTTTACATCATAGGCTTGTATGCATTCAACTTCTGAAAGGAGTGAATAATGACAACAAAAGAAATAATACTTGAATTGTTTGAAACAAATAGAGGAATTTATTTCTCCGGTGAAAGTATTGCACACAGATTGTCTATATCAAGAACCTCTGTCTGGAAAGCTGTAAAAGTTCTTCAAAGCGAAGGGTATTCTATAGATGCAGTAATAAATAAGGGATATGTAAGTAAATACCGTGATCGCAGCTTTGTAATCGGCAAACAGATTTCAGTATTGTCAGCAAATTCATCAAAAACAGCACTTGCACTTGGAGTTGATGATGAATGTCATTTACAGGTAAAATATGAAGACGGTAAAGAGGAATATCTTTCAAGTGGCGAAATCAGCATTCAAATATAATACGAGGGAACTGATATGAGAATAGCAAGAACGAAAAATATGGTTCTATGCTCTGTGTTTGTGGCACTCATTGTTGTTGGTGCTTTTATACGAATACCGATTCCGGTTGTACCATTTACATTACAGTTTTTGTTTACAATGTTAGCAGGATTATTGCTTGGTGGAAAACTTGGAGCCACATCGGTGTGTATTTACATAGTAATGGGACTTTTGGGGCTTCCAGTATTTGCAGAAGGCGGCGGTATCGGATATATCTTAAAACCAAGTTTTGGTTACATTATAGGATTTGCGGTCGCTTCTTATGTAACTGGTGTTATTGCCAATAAGGTTTCTGATCCAGGCTATAAACGCTTGTTTGCGGCAAACTTTATTGGTCTTGGAATTGTATATTTGTTCGGAATGGTTTATTGCTACCTGATGAGCAATTTCTATCTTGGGAACCCTATCGGCTTATGGCCGCTGTTTCTCTATTGTTTTATTTTGGCTGTACCAGGCGATATTGTCTTGTGTATTCTCGGAGCGTTTCTTGGAAAAAGAATGATTCCGATAATGAAACGCGGCAGAATATGAGGATGCAAAAATGAATTTGATTGAATTAACAAATGACGTTTTAAATGGTGAACAAATCACAAGAGAACGAAAACAGATATGAAACTTTTAAATGAACTTGGATATGAGGTGAAAAATTGCAATGAGTAAAAATATATTTATTACAGGTACAGGAACAGATATAGGAAAAACATATGTGACAGGATTGATTGTTAAGAAGCTTCGGGAAAACAGTAAAAACGCGGCTTATTATAAAGCAGCTATGAGTGGAAACGATCGCCGTCAGGATGGTAGTTTGATTCCCGGCGATGCTTTGCAGGTTAAAAATATGTCAGGTATAGAACAGCCGCTTGAGGAAATGTGTCCGTACATTTATGAAACTGCTGTTTCTCCACACTTAGCGTCAAAAATTGAAGGGAACCATGTTGAAATGGAGCAGGTTCTGAACAACTTTGACAATGTTTGCGGTAAGTATGACTATGTTACGGCAGAAGGTTCGGGCGGTATTCTTTGTCCGCTTCGTTTCGACGAGAAGAAGGTTCAGCTTGAAGATTTTATCAAGGCTCGTGATTTATCCTGTTTGATGATTGCTGACGCAGGACTCGGTACTATTAACGCTGTTGTGTTAACGGCAGAATATATGAAAGCCCATGACCTTCCAGTAAAGGGCATTATCTTTAATCATTACGAATCAGGCAACAAACTACACGAAGATAACCTGTTTATGTGCGAATACATGACAGGATTGAAAGTGGTTGCCTGTGTCAAAGACGGAGATACGGATTTGGATATTCCATTTGCAGTATTAGAAGGATTTTATGAATAAAGCGGAGGAAATATTAAAATGATTTGGTATCCATACGAGCAGATGAAAACAATGAAAACGCCCTATAAAATTGTTGATGCAGAGGGCGTTTATCTTTATACCGAAAACCAGAAGCTGATTGATTCGGTGTCATCTTGGTGGAGCGTAATTCACGGTTATAAACATCCCGAACTCAATCAGGCGATTGAAACACAGCTTCAAAAGTTTGCCCACGTTATGCTGGGCGGATTGACACACGAATCAGCACAGAAGCTGTCCGATAAGCTAGCAAGCTTTCTGCCGGGAGATTTGGATTACTGTTTCTTTTCAGATTCAGGCAGTGTTGCGGTTGAGGTTGCTCTTAAAATTGCTTTACAGTATTATATGAACCGAGAAGAAACACAGCGTACAATGGTATTGGCGCTTAACCACGCTTATCACGGAGATACTTTCAAAACAATGGAGGTCGGTGATGATGAGGACTACCATTTTGTTTTGAAGGCATACGGCGAAAGTAAAAATGTTATTCATATACCTACCGAGATAAAAGCGCTTGAACAAGCTTTTGCGGAGTACCACGACCGCTTAAATTGTTTTATCGTTGAGCCTTTGTTGCAAGGCGCAGGCGGTATGAGAATGTATGACATTTCTTTTTTACAGCGAGCAAGAGAGCTTTGCGACCAATATGATGTGCTTCTTATTTTTGATGAGGTTGCAACAGGATTCGGACGTACAGGTGATCGCTTTGTAGCTGATTTGGTACTGCCGGATATTCTTGTTATCGGCAAGGCATTAACGGGCGGATATATTGGTCACGCTGCTACAGTTGCAAACCGAAAGGTGTACGAAGGTTTTTATGACGATAACCCTTCTCATGCTTTAATGCACGGTCCTACCTTTATGGGCAATGCTTTGGCTTGTAGTGTAGCCTTAAAGTCCATAGAGTTATTTGAAACGCAGGATTATATGTCCAAAATCCGCAGGATTGAGGAAATTACCCGTCGTGAAATGGAAGACTTTTCTGATCCACGCATTAAAGAGCTTCGTATTATGGGTGCCTGCGTGTGCATTGAAGTATATGATTCCGCAACGATCCAGGGATACCAGCAGTTTGCTTATGAACGAGGCGTATTCAGCCGTCCGTTCATAAATTATATGTATGCAATGGTTCCTTATGTGATTAATGAAGATGAATTGGTCAAGGTTTTGAATACAATGAAAGAATGGTTTAGTAGATATTAGTACATATAATGAACAACCCAAAGGCGATTAACTGTGAACTCGGTTAGTCGCTTTTGCTTTGCCCATTCGCTTTCTTCGTAGGCATCATCAGCAGTTATAGTCATATAGCTATTAACAATAAGTGTCTTTATATCAGGATATCTGCTTATATGATCCCTATCTGTAAGATGTCTTTTAGCTTCTCCTTTTTCATTGATACGGCTATTGATTTTATCTTTTATTATATTGACTGGATCTTCTATTTCATTATCATAAATAGCATGCCTCCCTTTTCTCTGTTTTTGTAATTATACAAATTTCAATCAGAAACAGAATAAATAAATGCAGCCAGGTTAAAAACAACTTGTAAAATTTGTGCCAATTGCAAATACTAAAAAGAGGGGATTTCATTATAGAAATCTCCTCTCAATATCCTTTGCAGTCTAAATTCAACTTGTAAAATTAGGCTTCCCAGTCAAGAAACAACTTGTAAGTTCTAATTCAACTTGTCATCGACCAATTATTTCACCTTCACTGCCACGACTGCGAACCGGCCGTTTTCAGTATGATATGCGCAGGTCGAGAGCGTTATCAGCTGCTGGCCGTAGTGCGGGGTGATGCCCGTATTTACAGCTGAGAGAGCCTTGACATTGGCTACATATTTATCGTATTGCTCTTTATTGGTGATGTTCGCATACGCATAGTATTTGAACTGTTTGGATTTTTTGCTGTATATCTGAGAACGGAAGGCTGCGACCACTTTATATCTGCCTTTCCCCTTCAGCGTGTCAAAGTTGATGATCTTGTGCGCCTCATAAAAGTCCTTATCCTCATAGCTGACTATCGTGTGGAACATGTTCCCGTTTTTCAGATTATGACCGTATATAAGGAAGTTTCCTGAGGGAAGCTTCATGTCGCTGCCGGCGTCCACAAAGGGAGTACCGGCAATAGTAGTCTTCTTTTCGAAATTCCTGCGCAGATAATATTCCGGGACTGAAGGTGTCTGCATGACAGGATAGTCGATGACAGTACCCTTTATCTGTATCCATCCGACGATGTCGGAATTCTTCTTATGCAAAGCCACCAGGTCGTGGCCGCCGTTGACTTTAAGCGCCTCAAAATCCTTCTGCTCGCTGCGCCCCTGCATATAATGCTGCAACAGTACCCCTGCCGCAACAGCAAATATTATTATCGATATTATCAGTATCGCTTTACGTGCTTTTCCCATTTTTCTTCCCTTCTGTACGCTCCGTCGGCAATTATTATATCATATCCTTCTGCATCTGCACAATCCGGCGGCCAAACAGTTCTGCGGATATGCAGACAAGCGTGTGCTTATGATAGTTATGCCATTGCTATTTATACCATAGCAGTAAAATAATAAAACAATTCGTTACAATCGAGACCTCAGCCGTTGTATAATTTCAGAATAAAGGCAGGTGATACATATGTTGAAAAAGACACTCAGACCGATACTTGTTATGACTCTTTCTGTATGCATGATTTTTGTGTTCAGCAGCTGCGGAACTTCCGGCAGCTTCGATGCGTCAAAAACCGATGCAACCAAAGCGATGATCAAAAATTACGATCAGAATTCATCCGCTCTGAAATTCAGCAGCAGCAAATGGCATTATGATAAAACCCATGATGTATACTGGCGTACAGGCATACATTACTGTGCGAAGCCCGAGACCACAGACTATGAAACTATGGGCATATATGTTCCGGGGAAATACTTTGACGGAACTAAAAACAGCGACGGAACCTATACCTGCAAGGTAAATAAAAAGGGCCGCGTCAGCGGCTGCACCGCCGAAACTGCTCCTATAGTTTTTCCGGTGAATACTCCCGGATATATGGCACAGGCATCTCCGACTTCCTATGACTACAGCAGTATCAAAAAATATCTGAAAGCCGGATTCGTATATGTATACGCAGGCATGCGCGGCAGAGAAAACGGCACTGATTTCAGCGGCGGTGCACCATGGGGCGTCACAGACCTGAAGGCGGCCGTAAGATACTGCCGGTTCAATTCTTCTGCGCTTCCCGGCGACAAGGACAGCATATTTACTTTCGGCCACAGCGGCGGCGGAGCCCAGAGCAGCCTCATGGGCGCGTCAGGAGACAGCTCCAGATATTACAAATATCTAACCTCGATAGGCGCAGCAATGTATAACAGCGACAAAGAATACATATCGGATTCCATCTGCGGCGCGATGTGCTGGTGTCCGATCACCAGCCTCGATCAGGCTGATGCGGCCTATGAATGGAACATGGGACAGTTCTCGTCGAGCGGCACACGTGCTTCAGGCAAATGGACCTCACTGCTGTCGGACGACCTGGCCAGAGAATATGCTTCATATATAAACAAGCTCAAACTCAAAGACAGCGACGGCAGCACTCTTTCTCTGGACAAGAGCGATTCCGGGATATACCTTTCCGGCACTTACTACGACTATATTGTCTCAGTGATCCAGAAGTCTCTGAACAATTTCCTCAAGGACACTGATTTCCCGTACACTGCCTCTTCAACGACTATGGCTGCAGGCGGGTTCGGCGGATCTATGGGTTCGTCGGGTACTGCGGGAAGCAGACCGTCAGGCAGTCTGCCCTCGGGTTCGATATCTTCCGGAAGTCTTCGCAGCGGCGGCATGATGGGAAGCAGCTCGTCGAGCGATTCAGGCAAGACCTACAAAACTGCAGCTGCCTACATCAAGGCCCTCAATGCCGACGGCACATGGATCAAATACGATAAAGAGAAAAACACGGCCAAGGTACTCGATCTGAAGGGCTTCGTCAAAAACTGCAAGACACCTTCCAAGGATACCGGTGCCTTTGATGCCCTTGACAGATCACAGGCAGAAAACGATGTCTTCGGCACTGACGCTCACGACTCTCTGCACTTCGATTCTGTAATGTCAGACCTGATAAATAAAAACAAAAATAAATATGCACAGAAGAGCGGCTGGAAAGCCTTATATGCAAAAGCATATAAAAAGGATCTGACATATAAAGACAAAGAGGGGAAGAGCATCCGATACAGAGTCGAGATGTATAACCCCATGTATTATCTGAGCGATTATTACCAGGGCTTCGGCAAATCGGCAACTGCAAAATACTGGCGTATAAACACCGGCATAGCACAGGGCGATACGGCACTGACCACAGAGACGAACCTGGCTCTCGCTCTGAAGCAGAACGATAATGTCAAAAAAGTCGATTTCACCACAGTCTGGGGACAGGGGCACACGATGGCCGAGCGCAGCGGGAACGCTGAGAGCAACTTCATCAAATGGGTGAAAAAATGTGTGAGCTCCGAGTCGGCAGAATGAGCTGTATATAGACATAAATTTACCTGATCGATCATAAAAATTTTAAAACCCCGGGTGCAGACACTGCCTCGGGGTTTACAAACGTTGAAATTACAAGGGAAATATAATTATTTAAAAAATTAGCACTCACCTCTTGACAGTGCTAACAAAAAGCGTTATATTATAGTCACGGCAGGAGAAAGGCCTCCGGGAAGGCTTCGGATCCTGTTGCAGAATGGTGAAAATATAGATGAATAATATAAAGGAGGAATGACCTATGTTGATGCCAAGATTGATAAGCGGTAATTTATTTGATGACTGGATGGGTGATTTCCCGACAGGAAAAGACTTCTTCAGCAACCATGATGCAGACATCATGAAAACAGATGTAAAAGAGTCCGACAAGGGATTCGAAATGGAGATAGACCTTCCGGGATTCAAAAAGGAAGATGTGAAGGCGACACTGGAGGACGGTTATCTGACCATCAATGCTTCCCGCAGCGCCAGCAATGATGAAAAAGACGAAGACGGCAAGTACATCAGAAAAGAAAGATATGAGGGCAACTGTTCAAGGAGCTTCTATGTAGGCGAGAATCTTACCGATGAAGATATCCATGCCAAGTTCGAAGCGGGAACGCTGAAGATCGACATTCCCAAGAAACAGACGCCTGAAATCGAAAAACAGAAACTAATTGCTATCGAGGGCTGATACCCTCACACCTCTTTCGAACACAAACAGAAAACACCGATGTGATACAGGAGTGCCGCGGCTGACCGCGGCGCTTTTGCTGTGCTTTGTTCGACGGTCTTTCTTCATAACACTTTTTCTTCAGAGCTGTCTTTTCTTTACAGTGACGCATGTTCCTGTGTAATGTATAATATCAGATAATAGATGATATTTCCTGAGCGGTGTAAAACGCACAGCGGGTTCCAAGTCTCCGGGTAAACAGCAGACAGAAGCCAGCTGCCTGCAGAAAGCGGACAAAATGAAAAACAGAGAAAAGACGGCCCTGGTCCTCAGCGGCGGCGGCAGCTGCGGCAGCTACGAAATAGGCGTCTGGGCCGCACTGCGAAAACTTCATATCAGCATCGACATTGTCTGCGGTACATCTGTAGGCGCACTCAACGGCGCCATGATCGTTATGGACAAATTCCATGATGCCGAAAGATTCTGGGTCGATGTCACCACCGACAAGATATTCGACATCGACCTTCCGGCCAGAACCGAACTTTCAACGGAGAAAGCCGAAGATACCGGCGGAGTTTACCTGAAAGACAGATCGAAGAAACTTATCAAAGAACTTGCGGAAAATATTTCCGGCCGCATCAGTCCCGATATGGTCAATGATATTTACAAATATACCGGCAAAGATCTTGAACAGATCATCTCGCGTTTCACTGCAGCCGAGCATGAAGATGCCGATGAAAAAAAGCACCTTTCCGGCATGTCCATGGAAGAAGCTTTCGGCTATGCTAAAGACATGCTCCTGCATGGCGGCGTGGGCAGCAGCAGACTGATGGATATCCTGAAGGGCTTCATCGATGAGGCGTATTTCCGCAGTTCACCTGTGGACTATTGTCTGGTCACCGCCGAACTCCCTTCCATGAAAGGACATTTCCTGAACAAGGCGAGCATCCCCGTCGGAAAACTGCATGACTACATAATCGCCAGCGCCAGCTGCTTCCCGGCAGCTCATTATCATGAAATAGACGGCGTGAAATATGTTGACGGCGGATACGCCGACAATATGCCTGTGCGGATGGCTTTCAGCATGGGTGCTCAGAAGATCATCGCTGTTGACCTCGGTCAGCCGGGAAGGGTACGTTATGATGAGCTCAAGGCTGTCGGCAGCATGGTGTCGGAGCTGAATGTCATCACGCCCAGCAGCAGCACCGGCAATTTCCTCAGCTTCAATGCCGATACCGCCAGGCGCAATCTGCGGCTCGGCGAGATGGATACTATGAAAACTCTGGGCCGGTATGACGGCCGGTATATGACATTCAAAAAAGGAGCCTTTGATACGGAAAGCCTCAGGGAAGCTGATGCTGCCGGCAAAGTTTTCGGTCTGGATCCCTTCATACTCTATTCGCAGAAAAAATTCGACCGCGACCTCAATGAAAAAGTCACTGCAGCTCAGGCATCATACAGCCAGCTCGTCCAGCGCAGCGTATCGGCAAAAAAGGCAGTCAGGGAACTGAACGGAGAAATGCTTGCGATATTCATTGCCCGGAATCTCGTGTCGGCAGGCACCAAAAGTCCGTTCGTCAACAAGGCGGCAATGAAACTGATTTCGGACTATGTCCTGACGGCAGAATATCTGATACGCGCCGGCATGCTCAAATAAAAAATTTGATTCACAAAACGCGCATACAATAAATGACCTGCCCGCATGGCCGAAGCCTTTGGGGCAGGATCTTCTGGCGACTCTGGTGGGAGTCGAACCCACGGCACACGCTTTCGGAGAGCGATGCTCTATCCACTGAGCTACAGAGCCAGATCGTATAATGGACGAGCCACGTCCGTTATTATAACATATCCTTTCCTGTTTGTAATGCTGCCATAATACTGTTTCTGAATATGCGATCCGAATCCGCTCCGCACACACGATCTGAAACTGTTTTGTGCACGTGATCTGAATCCGCTCCGCACACACGATCTGAAACTGCTTTGTGCACGTGATCTGAATCCGCTCCGCACACGTGATCTGAAACTGTTTTGTGCACGTGATCTGAATCCGCTCCGCACACGTGATCTGAATCCGCTTTTTGCTGAAAACCGCTGTACAGGCTGATCCACAGCTAAAGCTGTTCCGGATCCTTTCCCTTGTAAAGTATCCGGTAGACCGGCACGAAGGCCCCGATCTCCATGAGCATAAGAAACTGCAGGGGTATGAGGAAAAACAGCAGGTAAACGAACGGCACCGGTATCAGATCATACGCGAATTTCAGCACATGGTTCCCGGCCGGTCCGGCGGAATAAAAATAATTGATCCACACTCCGGCGATCCCCGTGATCAGCCTGTTCAAAATGAAACTCAGTCCGGCAGCGATAGTGACCATCAGAGAGACCTTCGGCATATCCTTGATCTTCGGCCGGTAAAGACCCAGAAGGGCAAGACTGATGCTGGTTATGACCACGATCGAGTGATAAACGATGAAGGCAGTGTTCACCGGATCCAGCAGGCTCCTTGAAACGAACAGTTTATCCGGAAACAGTATGGCTGCTGAAGCTCCCAGAGATGCGGTATAAAATGTAAACATGGTGAGCCATTTGTTTCTTCGCACCAGGGCTATCGGCAGTATGATAAGATTTATACTGCAGAGATGGAAGGGCAGGCAGTTGAACAGATATGACATCTTGCTGTCGAATGCCACATGATTGCCTTCAAAATACAGAATGACCTTGTATATGACATATATCACTACATTGATGATACACAGATACAGCAGCAGTCTGCGTCTGTATTCCTGATCCCGCGATTTGCAGATATTATATATCAGTACGCATATGCCTATGATCACTATCAATATTATCAGATTTCTTTCAAAAGAAGACATCGTGCCCTCCGCTTCCCGTATCGCAGTTTTTATGTTATAATATTTTCACATGATCCGTTAGCTCAGCTGGGAGAGCGTCTGGGTCACAACCAGAAGGTCGACGGTTCGAACCCGCCACGGATCACCAGATCATAATCCCATATCAGCCAGTCTCGACACCATATCGATATAGAAATCAGTGATATCGCTGTAACTGTACCGCATGGTGCCGTTTTCTCTGCGACTGTAATGCAGATGGACAGGCCCGTCGACCGGCTTTTTGTTTCCGTCGACTGCCTTGGGATGCGATATCCCCTGGGCACCGATGCCTCCTACTATACCGCGGAAGTCGCCCCATTTCGCAGATTCCACTGAGACCAGCCCGTCATTGCTGCCCTCGTTTTTTTCTACGATTGAATAAAACAATCCCATGGCCGGATCGCTGTAGCTGTTCTTCATATCGAACGCATAACTCTGATAATACACTCCCGGAACATCCCTGACCATGTCATTGAACACTTTCATGTAATCGGCAGTCAGCTGGTCGTACACATCATCCGTTTCCGGCAGTTCTCCTCCGTCGATCCTGAGCATCATGCCGAAGATCCGATACAGGAATTTGAGAGGACCCTTTCCCGGCTTTATTTTCATCTTATCTATAGTCATGATCCCTCTGTGCGGAGTGGCCATCGTTGTCAGGGAAGCGGCTTTACTGCCCATTCCCAGTTTTGTCAAGGCATATCTGGCTTCTACGCCGCCCTTGCTGTGCGCGATCAGATTGAGCTTCTCCGCGCCGGCAGCCGCCAGAGTTTTCTGCATGGCGGTTTTCAGCTGTTCGGCATTATGTGTCACATTGCCGAATCCGTCCTGTCCGCCGAAATATATTTCCGCGCCGTTTTCACGCAAGATCTCAGGGATCCTGCCCCAGTATTCAGGATGATCTGCATCATTGTAACCGATGCCATGTATCAGCATTATAGGATATTTTGTTTTGCATTTATCCGGCATGCGATTCTCCCTGTTTTCAAATTTCCGTGACCGGCAGTTCACTGTTTTTTATTATATACCAAAACAGCAGCTGTGAGGACGGCATTTTGTTTTTGTGCAGGGCGCGCTGCAGCGATCCTGATGTGCGGATGCCATTTTCTTTTTGTTCAGCCCGCGCTGCAGCCGATCGGATTTGATTTTTCTGTTTTTTATACAGGGTGCGCTGCAGCGATTCGGACTTTGCCGCTTTTTCTGGATACGCTTCCTCAATAATGTTAGAATACAGAAAACGGACACAGGGGAGGAATTTATATGAAGACAGTTGTGATCGCGGGAGCAGGGCAGATCGGATCTGCGGCGGCAGACCTGCTGGATGCAAATCGCATAAAACTGCTGGCCTTTGCCGATAATGACAACAGCAAGTGGACCGGCAGCCTAAACGGACATACTGACAGCGGCAGACAGGCTGACATCAGTCGCAGTGATATAAAAACATACTCTTGCGCTGTTCCTGTGATGTCATTTGAAAAAGCTGTCGGGCTCTCTCCCGATATCTTTCTCATCGGCGTCCTCGATCAGGAGAGAAACGCGGAATTGTCGGATCAGATAAAAGGATACGGCTTCACGGGGCGGATCATGCTGATGAAGGAGCTTCATGACATGTTCGACATCCGTACCGCGGAATTAAAAAAAATATGCCGCCGTCTCGAAGCGGCAGGCGTGCCCGGGGCAGCTGCGGAACTGGGAGTATACAAGGGCGATCTTGCCTGGCAGATCGAAGCACTGATGCCGGAAAGAAAGCTGTTCCTTTTCGATACTTTCGCAGGCTTCGATGCGGCAGATACCGCTGTTGAATCTGAAATGAATTATTCCGCCGCAGAGCCTGATGACTTTTCCGATACGGCACTGAGCTGTGTGTATGAGCGGCTCCGGCCGGACAGCAATGCAGAAATAAGAAAGGGCCGCTTCCCGGAAACCGCGGCGGGACTTGAAAATGAGAGTTTTGCTTTTGTCAGTCTGGATGCGGATCTTTACGCTCCTACGCTGGCGGGACTTGATTTTTTCTATCCGCGTCTGAATGCCGGCGGCATCATCCTGCTGCACGATTACGGCAGTTCAAGATTTGCAGGCGTCAAAAAAGCCGTTGAAGATTATGAGCAGCGCAATAAAAAACTGTGCCTGCTCCCGCTTGCCGACATGCACAGTTCATGTGTGATCATACATCCATGAGTTTTATCTTACATGATTTTTGATCTTATTAAATTTCCTGCTATTTCAGCACATACGCAAAAGCTTTTTTAGCCGGAGTCTTGTAAAGAGCCTCCGCCAGTGCTGTGGCCAGCACGACGCCTGTAACGAACTGTACTATATTCATAGGCACTGCCGCCAGCGGAGTAATGAAACTGCCGTACATGAGACTCTCCGTCAGATAATATCCCGCAACCATGGCACCGCCGCCGATGACCATGCCTGTGATCTCCATGATCTTCATCTTCATACCTGTAAAGCCGTGCTCGATCGCCCGCTGTATGAACAGCCCCACGACTGCTGCCATAACGGCCTTGACCACGAGCGTGAACGGAGCATAGGCTCCGTAGCCGCCGATGATGTCCGCCAGCATCGATCCGAAGCCGGCCGCGACCGCGCCCAGCTTCCATCCCAGCACCAGCACACCGAAAAATATCATGCAGTCACCCAGATGCACATACCCCTGAGTTGCCGGCACCGGTATCCGCGGCAGAAATGTCATGACCATGATCATACACATTATCATCGCGGTCATTACCGTCTTATATACTTTGTTGTCATTATTTCTTATCATAATCTGCTTCTTTCGCTTTGATCCATATCTGAAAATTCCACCCAAGTCCGGCGGCGCAGGCGCTGCTGATGTTTATATACGCCCTGTTTTATTTCAATGACTGCAGGCTCCGGTTATATTCGCTCCATATCTTTCTGTGTATACATAGTACTATGGATGTGTTATTATATAAATATGCAATATCAATTATTTTTAAATATACAGTATGGAGCAATCAATGATCACTATTCTGCCCGCAATCGATGCCGATTCCGCTGAACCACTGTATTTACAGCTGTTCAATTATATCAAGGAAGCGATAATGACCAAACAGATTGTACCTGATGAAAAACTGCCGTCACTGCGAAATCTGTCTGAATCGCTTTCTCTGAGCATGACCACTGTAGAAATGGCCTATGACCAACTGGCCGTGGAAGGGTATATATACAGCCGTCCGCAGTCAGGTTTTTTCGTGCGCGAGATGCATTACCCCGACAGCGGAAAGGGCAGTTCAGACGACAGGCCTGCTTCCTTCGACAATGTCATGGAACTGGCCGGACCTGATATGAAATATGATATCTCGTGCTTCGACTTCCCTAAGTGGAAAAAATGCATGAACCATGTACTTAATGATTATCCGCAGCTGCTGCTATTTGAATCCGACCCTCAGGGAGAACAGGCTCTGAGATTCGAAATATCAAAATACGTCTATCAGTCCAGAGGCGTGCGCTGTACGCCTGACGATATCGTCATCGCCGCCGGTACACAGCAGATCACCTCATACCTTTCCAACATGCTGCACAGAGCCGGCATCGAACATGTAGCTGTCGAATCTCCGGGCTATCGTCCGGTAAACAATATCTTCCGCGACCGCGGCCTGACGATCACTCATGTCGGCGTAGCGAGCGACGGTATCGAGATCGGCAGGCTGCCTGCGAATATCAGTGCAGCCGCCTATGTCAGTCCTTCCAATCAGTTTCCCACCGGCACAGTCATGCCGGTAGGAAAAAGGTATCAGCTGCTGGACTGGGCAAAAAACAACGACAGCTTTATCATCGAAGATGATTACGACAGCGAACTGCGTTATTTCGGCAAACCTGTTCCTGCACTGCAGGGCCTGGACAGGGAAGGGCGGGTCATTTATCTGGGAAGCTTCTCGTCGACGCTGTTTTCCGCTGTCAAGATCAGCTATATGGTCCTCCCGCCTGCGATGGCAGCCGTTTTCAGTCAGATCAGAAACGACTACTCGCAGACATGTTCAAAAGAAGAACAGCTGACACTGGCCCTCTTCATGGAGCAGGGGCACTATCAGACCGGCATCAAGAAGATGCGCCGCCTGTATTCGCAGAAACTCCATGCAGTGCTGAAGGCTTTTTACGGCGCCGAAAACATCACGGTCGTCAACACAGAATCAGGGATTAACATTATAATAAAGGTCGACAACGGCAAGGATCCGGCAACGCTGTGCTCGGAATCCAGGCAGACCGGAATCCCGGCGGTACCGGCAGCCTCATATATCGAAGGCCCGCTCGATGCTTCTCTGGTTCTTTACTACAATCAGATCCCGCAGAACGATATCCCTGCAACTATAGCAGCGCTGATCAGCCGCTGGAACTCATTAAATGAATAATTAAATATTATTATAAAAATAGAGCAATCTCTTCCTTTATATGATAAAATACGATTGGAATTACCCTGCAGCTGTATAAAGAAAAGTTACAGTTCAAAGTTTGCGTTGACTGCAATAATAAAAATGCTCAAAGATGTTGATATTGAATTGGTAGAAGAACGATGAGGTTAATAAGAGAATGCCGGATGAGCAGGTATCCGGATAAATTAATAATATCTGTAATCATACTGATCGTACTGACTTTAGTGTGTCCCTTACTGACGGCTCCATACGCTGCCGGCGCATCGACTCATAAAACAGTAAAAGTCGGCTTTTTTGAATTCCCGGGCTATCATATGATCGCCGACAACGGAACAAAAAGCGGATACGGATATGATCTGCTGCAGAAGATCGGACGCTACACAGACTGGAAATATAAATATGTCGGCTACAATAACAGCTGGGACGATATGCAGGATATGCTTGCCTCCGGAAAAATAGACATCCTCACCTCTGCACAGAAAACTCCTGATCGCGAAAAGAAATTCGCCTTCTCGTCGCGTCCTGTGGGAACGAGCGCTACCATACTGACAGTACAAAGCGGAAACAGCAGATACATTCCCGGGAAATACTCCACATACAGCGGCATGCGCGTCGGCATGCTGACCGGCAGCAGCAGGAACGACAGTTTCAAAGCTTTCGCTTCCCGGAACGGATTTACATACAAGCCTGTATATTACGAAACTGCCGAAGCTATGCATAAAGATCTGCAGGCAGGCAAAAAAATAGATGCAATGCTTACCAGCGATCTCAGGCAAGTCAGCAATGAATGGATCCTCAATAAATTCGATACTTCGAATTTTTATCTCATCGTACGTAAAAATGATACCGCGCTGCTGCAGGAAGTCAACGATGCCCTGAAGCAGATGGACAGCGACGATCCCCAGTGGCGAAGTGAATTGTGGAACAAATATTATGTTTCAAATGCAGGCAATCTGATATCTTACAACGCTGCAGAAAGAGCCTTTATCAAAAAAGCTGATAAAACCAATAAAGTCTTCACCGCAATAATCAACCCCGACAGATATCCATACAGCTATTTCAAAAACAGAAAAGCGAAAGGCATAATGGCAGACTGCTTCAGGGAAATACAAAAACGAACCGGCCTTAAATTTAAAATAATCGTCACAAATAACAGGGCTGAATATTATAAAAAAATCAGCAGGGGAGGCATAGATGTACGGATAGATACATATGACGATTATTACAATGCCGAAAAATACGGATTCGAATTAACAGATCCATATCTGGTCACCACCGTTTCATGCATCACAAAAAGCAGATTTCACGGTACTCCGAAAACGATCGCGGTACTCAAAGATTCTGACGGACGTCATTATTATTATAAAGAAATCAAAAAAGGAAGCAGACTCCTGGAATGTGATTCTATCGATGACTGCAGAAAAGCTGTATTGTGCGGACGAGCTGATGCGACATATCTCTACTCATATGCTGCCGAGAAAATCATCAGCGCAGACAGAAGGTCGCAGCTCACCGCAACGATACTTCCTGAATACAGGATAAAATTCTGCATGGGCGTTTCTTCTGACGACGACCATGAACTTCTGTCAATATTAAATAAAGGGGTCAAGAGCATCGGCAGCGGATATACCTCTTCGATAATAGAAAAAGAGACAAGAAACAAAAATGATAATGCAACGATAATCGACTTCGTTTATGCACATCCTCCGTTCATAATCATGGTTATGGCGCTGGCAGCAGGAGTCATCATACTGCTGATTTCTTCCTCATACCGACGCAGGCATCTGAAAGTCATGAAATCCAAAAATCTGGAACTTACAAAAGCCGCTGAGTCCGCGAAACGCGCGAATGCTGCGAAAACAGAATTCCTTTCGCGTATGAGTCATGATATAAGGACGCCGATGAACGGCATCATAGGAATGACACATCTTGCAGAGCAGCAGAATAATCCGCCGAACACTGCCGAATACCTTGCCAAAATCAATAATTCATCAAAATTCCTTCTGGGGCTGGTAAATGATATCCTCGACATGACAAAGGCCGAAAGCGGAAAAATGGAATTGCGTCCTGAACCTTACAGAATGACCGAATTTGAAAATTATCTTGATTCTGTAATACGCCCGTTATGTGAAGAGAAAAATCAGCTCCTGACAGTAACGACTAAAGGAGTAGATACTGCAGTCCCGATCATGGATATACTGAGATTCAATCAGATACTATTCAATCTTCTTTCAAATGCTGTGAAATTCACTTCTGAAGGAGGCCATATCTCACTTACAGTATTAAATGAATTGTGTCCGGAACATAAAGAACGCATAGAGACCATCGTAAAGGACAACGGTATAGGCATGAGTGAAGAATTCCAGAAAACTCTGTTTGATCCATTCACACAGGAACAACGGAGCGACTCTGCCGACAACAGAGGCAGCGGTCTGGGACTGGCAATCACAAAAAAACTTGTCGACCTCATGGATGGGGAAATATCCGTAAACAGTACTCCTGGAAAAGGCACGATCTTCACCGTTGTCATATATGCTGATTACGAAACTGACGATGAGGCCGACCGCCGCATGGGAAAAACTGCACGACAGAATGCAGATCTGTCATTCTGCGGCCTTCATATGCTTGTCTGTGAAGACCACCCGATGAATCAGGAAATCACGCGTTCGCTTTTGGAAAACCGCGGTATCATCGTCGATATTGCAGAAAACGGCCTCAAAGGTCTTGAGGCTTTTAAGAAAACAAGTTTCGGATATTATGATGCGATACTGATGGACATACGCATGCCGGTCATGGACGGCTATGAAACTGCAAGGAAGATACGCGCTCTGGAACGCAGTGATAATTCCTCGGTCCCTATTATAGCAATGACTGCCGATGCCTTTGCTGATGATATAAGCGAGTGCCTTGCAGCAGGAATGGATGCGCATATAGCAAAACCCGTAGACCCTGATACAATGTTTGAAACTATTGCCGATGTCATCGCAAAGAAGAAGCATGACTCTTTTCATGCAGATAATGAGGAATAAAATATGACTGAGAAAAAACGAAAGGCTGTGGAAAATGATTTTGATCTGATCAGAAACATACCTTCCGGAGTGGGCGTCTATGATATGACCGGTGATGTTATCGAAATGAAGTATCTCAAGGAGAGATACTATCAGATGATCGGCACGACCGGTAAAAACCGCGAGCAGTACGAAGGGGCCGGCACCATCGAAGCGATCCATCCAGACGACCGACCCGGGCTGCTGCAAGAGGCCAAAGCCGCAATAAACGAAAAGCGGATATTTCAGTATCGTTTCCGTGTCCTTTCAGAAAACGGCGACTATATCTGGACAGGCATCCGTGCCAATCACCGCCCTTTAGATAGTAAAACCGAACGTTTTTACGCCGTATATTACAATGCCTATACTTATCACAGGGAGCAGATAAAACTCGAACAGGACAAAAGCGTCGTAACAGAGATCTTCGACAATATCCCGGGCGGCGTAGCGATATTCTCCAGCAGTAACGACGGCATACGGCTCGCATACACCAATGACGGCTTCTACAGCCTGCATCACGGCAGCCGCGAATACTGGAGATCCGTCAGCGACGATCCTGTCTACTGGCTGTGCGAAGAAGATCGTCATTCCTTCGAAAGCGAATTCTTAGAGGTCAGCAGCGGCAGGAAACCGGAGGGCGATGTTTCATACCGTGTGAACGGCGAGGACGGCAGGCTGCACTGGGTGAACAATCAGTTCAGATTCGCATACAGCAGAGACGGCGCTGATTATTATTATGCGTCTTTTGTCAGTCTTGATGCAGAAAAGATGAGCGAACAGGAGATCCTCAAGGCCCAGCAGATGTATGACGATGCCACCAGTACGGCCAAACTTATAATCTGGACATATGACATTAATGCCCGCCGCGTGGAATTGATGCAGAGCGGCTACACAAAAAAAACCTGTGAAAAAAACAGGCTGCCGCAAGTGATCGATAACTGTCCTGATTATCTGCTGCCGTATGTACATGAGGACGACCGCAGAGCCTTTGCTCTGGCGTATGAAGATATCAGCAGCGGCAAGGATGAAGTCTCTGTGGATTTCCGATTTCAGCTGCCGGCGCAGTCTTCCATGCAGCATGAACGGATGGTGCTGAAAAGAGTCAAAGACAATAACGGCAATCTTCTGACCGTATACGGCTACGGTCAGAACATAACCGCCCTCAAGCAGAAAGAGGAGAAGTTCAACCGCGCTCATTCAAGGCTCAATGACCCCGATTCCTACGGTTCTTTTCATCTCAACCTTTCCAAAGACTGGTGCGGCGACGGCAAAAAAGGCAGCAGCAAAATCAAATCGGTACTTGATCTGCAGAATTCGGGCACGGTCAACGGATATCTCGACGCCTTTTCCAGGCTGATCGCCGATGAAAACATACAGAAAAAATTCCATACGATATTCGAAAGAGATCTGCTCCTGGATCAGTATGAAAAAGGCATAGAAAGAGTCTCTATCGAATATCCTGTGATCTACGCCAACGGCGAAAGGCACTGGCGCGAAGGCTTCCTCGACATGATAGAAAATCCGTTTACCGGAGATATCGAGGGGGTTTCATATTCCTATGATATCGACAAAAGAAAACGCGATGAACTGGTCGTAGACCGTCTCATCAATGTCAATTTCGATTATATCGGACTGATACATCCCGCAACAGAACATTTTGAATTCATCAACAGAAAACCGGCAGTGACCTACGGTGATATCGGACGGCCCCTGGATTATAACAAATGCTGCCGCTATGTCGGCAGCCGCTTCACCGACATCAGCGAACGCGATCATTTTTATGAAGTAGTTGATCTGGAAAGCATCCTCAGCAACCTCGACGGCAAAGATATGTATAATTCTTCTTACGTCATGACGACTGACGGCAGAAGGCGATGTGTAAGGCTGGAATACTGCTGGCTGGAAAAAATGCACGGCGACATCCTGGTCATAAGATCCGACATCACCGAAATATATGAACAGGAGCAGGAATATATACAAAACATCCAGAAGGCACTGCTGGAAGCAGAAAGCGCCAACAGCGCCAAATCAGATTTTGTTTCCCGCATCAGCCATGATATCAGGACACCTATCAGTGCTATCATCGGCATGACCAGGTTTGCCAAGGAAGATATGGATGACAGACAGAAGCTCATGGAAGATCTCGATAAGATCGAAGCCTCCAACGCCTTCCTGCTCTCGCTCATCAACGATATCCTGGACATATCAAAGATCGACAGCGGCAAAATCGAACTCAATCCCGAGCCCTATCCGTTTGATGAATACATCGATAAAGTCCGCAGCATGTTCGAACCGCTATGCGCGCAGAAAGGGCTGAAATTCGAAGTCGTTGTCAAACGGCATGAAGGTGCCTGCGCGCTTGTCGACAAGATACGATTCAATCAGATCACTATGAATCTGATGTCCAATGCCGTCAAATATACACCTGCCGGCGGCAGTATCACATATACATCAGAAAGCGAGATCCTTGCTGACGGCATGATGAGATGCAAATTCACTATCAGCGATACAGGCATAGGAATGAGCGAGGAATTTCAGAAAACCATGTTCAATGCTTTTGCTCAGGAAACCAGAGAATATCGTCAAAACGGCGCAACGAGCGGGACCGGACTCGGGCTCGCCATAGTTAAGAAAATCATCGATCTCATGGGCGGTACGATACAAGTCGCCAGCAGACCCGGTAAGGGGACTTCTGTAACTGTCACGCTTCCTCTGTCTCAGGCGGCAGAGGAAGATATCGCAGCGGCACATAAAAAATCAGCTTATCCGGGTCATGATGCAGACACTGTGCTGCCTGTGAAACTGCTTCTCGCCGAAGACAATATCATCAATAAGGAAATCGCGATACGCATACTGGAGAGTTCAGGCGCAGAACTCGATCATGCCGATAACGGCCTCACGGCAGCGGAAATGTTCGAAAGCTCTGCTGACGGCGAATACGATGCCATCCTCATGGATATCCAGATGCCGGTCATGAACGGTTATGAAGCCGCTGAAAAGATACGCGCCATGAGCAGGCCCGATGCAAAGACTGTCCCCATAATAGCCATGACCGCCGATGCTTTTACCGGCGCTGCACAGCAGAGTATTAAAGCAGGAATGAACGATTATATAACCAAACCGATAGATACCGGCATACTGATCTCAACACTGAAAAAGTGGATCAAATGAACATTTCACTGACGCCTGCCATATATTTCAATCCTGCGTCTTGAACAACGGGATAGTAACAGTCATCGTTGTTCCCGCACCCTGCCGGGAAGCTGCAGTCAGGTCTCCACTATGTCCGCGCATTATTTGCCTGGACAGGCTGAGCCCAAGGCCGCTTCCCTCATATTTTTTCTTCATCTGCCCCCTATAAAAATTATCAAAGATATGCTCTATATCTTCATCAGAGATACCCGGCCCGTTGTCGGTTACAGATACCTTCATTTTATTTTTTTCTATTCTGCAGTCTACTGTAATGTCTCTGTCATCATCTGTCGCCTTGATTGCATTGCTCAAGATGTTTTCAAAGACCTGGTTTAGCCTTTTTCTGTCTGCCAGAACATATTCGTGACCGTTTATGTCAGGTGTTGCCTTGAAATCCAGTTTTCCGTTTATAATCTGATTTTTATCTTTTAAAAGGGGGACGTCTTCACTGCATATTTCTCTGATCTGATCAGCCAGCTCCAGACAGGATATTTCTTCAAAATCGTAACTGAAGCTGCTGGTTTCAAGCTTGCTCAGCATAGAAATATCTTCGACAAGTTTTGCCAGAGAATCCGCTTTGTTGTATATGGATTCGACAGCGGCGCGGCGCTCGCTTTCTGCCGTAATGATATTTTTCAGGATCGCATCTGAATATCCTATTATATAAGTGATAGGCGTCTTGAGTTCATGTGAAATATATGAAAGCATCAGCTGCCTGTTTTTATTGTTCTCTATTATCTTTTTTTCCGCATGTACTTTTTCTGTGACATCACGGAGGACCCCTTCGACAGCTACCGCCCTGCCGTTGATCTTGACTTTTGTAGCATAGCATTCAAGATCTATTATCTCGCTGTCCTTTCTTTCCGCCTTTATTTTGCAGGATTTATTATCTCCCGTGAAGTTGCTGAAAAGCTCATTTATGGCTTCTCTGTCTTCTTCTACCGCTATCTCCAGATGCAGTTTATTATTACTGTAGAAATTCTGCGGCGAATATCCCAGCAGGGCATTTGAAGCCGGACTTACAAATGAGAATCGGGGATACGGACTCAGGTTGTAATAGAAAATAATATCTGCAGAGTTCTCTGCAAAAATCGAAAGATAGTCTCCCTCAAGTTTATCTCTGTTGCTGATATGCATTCTGTAAAGGATCGCAAAATTTATATTCTGCAATGCGAGCATGATTATTCCCACACACATATACACTGATAGTTCCCTTGCATTATACCGGCTGCCATACAAAAGAAAATCGTAAAATGACAGATAACTGCCGCTCAGTCCGAATATTATTATGGAAACGATTTTTATTGCATGATTGAATCTCCACTTTACGATTATCGCATATATTATCATGACGACGATCATCAGCTTGAAAATCAGAGTGACCAGATACAGCGACTGATCTATTTTGAAGGCGATCCCATACACTATAAAAAAAAGAAGCATAATGACGCCGTATTTCAGGGCAAACAAATTATGCGGTATATTATCTATAAGGTTGCATGCGTAATATATCATAAGCAAAGCGCCTATTTGAAACAGTTCATTGCTTATATATCCTGCTGACATGACAGAACTGCTGTTTGTGATCGCTACTACAGTGATCCCCAATGCATATAATGCACCGCTTACAAGCCATGTCCAAAAAAATCTGTTCATATGATCAAGTCAACGGCTCCTCTTTTTTATTGTTTACAATACTGTTATAATAATTGTAGCCTCAACGGGTCTGCCAGATGAAATATTACTTATCACTATTATAATAGAAACAATATTGCCGCATGTCAATAAATACACTGTTTGATATAGTACAATCCAATATCAGCATAATTATCGTTATAATATTTGCTGCCGTGCCGCTGCTGATCGGCTCTGCAGCTGCAACAAAATCCGTTTCTACTGTTTCGGATTTTTTCCTCTGCGGACGGTCGCTTAAAACCGTGCCGGCATTTCTTACCCTGTATGCTACCTGGTGGAGTTCCTTCGCCTTTCTTGGATCTATATCGTCCTTTTATTCCAACGGTCCTGCCTACTGGATCGCTCTTGGCTGGAACGTTCTTTTCGGGCTGATCTTTATGATACTCGGCAAACAGTTATGGCAGGACGCTTCATCGAATAATTATAAAACACCTATCGACATGTTTTCCGCACGGTATAAATCGAATGCCCTCGATCATATCGTCCTGACTATCATGATACTGTTTTCGACTCCCTATATACTTATACAGTTCATGGGAGGCGGGATCATAATAGAAATGGCCACCAAAGGCATCATATCATGGAAATTAAGCACTCTGATCTTTCTTACAGTAATGTGCATCTATATATGGTCCGGCGGTCTCCGCGCAGTAGTGTGGACTGATTCGCTTTATGCCATAATGATCATCACCGGCATGCTGCTTATAGGCGTCATCTTCATAAACATGACAGGCGGCATCCGGGATACCTTTGCGAAGATCAGTGAATTATCTCCGTCTTCTCTTAAACTTCCAAAGACCGTAAATGGCATAAACGGATACGGCTTCTGGATATCGATGCTGTTCCTGATGCCTATGGGAGAAATAATGATGCCTCAGATATGGACCAGAACATATGCCATTAAAGAAGAAAAAACTTTTTATATTATGCCTTTCCTTCTCAGTCTGGCCACAGCAGCATATATAGGGACTATGCTTGCCGGCAACTCTGCCATCATCCTTCTTCCGGGTCATACAGCATCGTCCGACTATATCATGCCGGAGCTGCTGATAAAATACGTTCCTTCATATCTGATGTCGATCATCATGTGCTGTGCCGCAGCTGCATGTCTGTCTACTGCCAACTCCCAGCTGCATTCCATATCGCAGCTCATAACTCTTGATATATATAAGCGTCATATCAATAAGCGGGCGACTGAAAAACGCATGGTGTTCGTGGCGAAAACAAACATTATCCTGTTCGCGATAGCCTCCTATATCGTATTGCTGTATGTATCAGGTTTTTCGATAATACAAACAGGTTATCTGTCATTTTGCGGCATGATACAGCTTATCGTACCCGTCATAGGCGGGCTTCACTGGAAAAAATCGGATTCGCAGGGCGCGATCGCAGGTATTCTGGCCGGAGTAGGCTTTTCGATCCTGTTTACTGTCTGGCATCCTGTTACTTATTACATCAGTCCCGGTCTCATAGGCCTTATGATCAACGCCGCGGTTTTCACGCTTGTCAGCTTGAAAACCTGCCGTAAACCTGCAGGAGAGCAATGATGAAAAAACGAAACGGAATCAAAATAGTATGGATCTCTATAATAATATGCTTTGTTTTAATGTGCAGTCCCTTGATCAAACTGGTAAGCGAATCAGGCAAAATGATCTTCGGCGTCCCCGGCATATATATGATCGTTTTTATTCTGTGGGTAATACTCTGCATCCTTACTTTCATCGGATACAAACTGAACTGGGGACATGGCAGCAATAAATAATACTGCCCTGAAACCTGAAATTCCAGAGCAGTATATCGGTTGGGGGGTAAATGTCATTGCACCGATGTTATTTTTCCAATAACTTATTATGTTTTACTACCTTTGTCATCTGGTAATAATCAAATCTCTTCTGTGTGATCTCATCTGTCTTTGTAGCCAGACTTACTAGTACAGCGACAACGAGGTTTACAGCCATAGCATAGAATCCGGGGTTGAATCCCAAGGGTGCGAACAGTGTGATCTTCATGATCGCATATGATCCTACGCCTGCGAGCATTCCGGCACCCATTCCATATTTATTGGCTTTCTTCCAGAAGAAGGCCAGGAATACAGCTATGAATGTCTGAGAAAGACCGCCGTATGCCAGTGTAGTGATATTAGCCATCAGAGTCGGGAAGTACAGTGCTACTATTGCTCCGAATATAAGGAATATGGCTGTAACTACACGGGTCGTGGATGTCATTACCGATTCTTTCATCTTCGGGTTTATGACACCGAGTATATTCTTTGAGAACAGTCCTCCAACGCATAGAGCCGATATTGCCATTACAAGTATAGCTGTCAGAGCTCCGCCGCCTGCGATAACTCCTATCATCCAATCCGGGAGAGTTTTTACCGCTACGGCCAGCAGTGCAAAATCGCTGTTCTGCAGTGATGGTATAGTAGCTACGGCGAAGTATGCTGCGATTATCATGAATGGGAACATGATCATGTACAGCGGCATGAATATTGAGTTCCTTCTTAAATTATGCTCATTCTTACTGGTAAGCAGTGCCTGGAAAGAAATAGGCAGCATGTAAAATCCGAGCATCTGGAACAGTATGGTCGACATTGTAAACTCGACATTATGCTGTCCGCCGGCATTGCTTATTATCAGAGAGTCCGGCTTTGTATCTGCGACAGTCTGGAATATTCCGTGTATGCCTCCCGGCATTTTTGCAGCAGCTGCGATACCTATTATTGTGATCGATGCTACCAGCAGGATATCTTTGAATACGCTTACCCAGGCAGGTGCTCTTATTCCGGCTATCAAAATGTAAATGAATGCAAGTACCGTCGATATGATTACGGCAGTAACAAAATTCACACCTATATTCAGATACTGGAAAAGTATGGCCATTCCGGAAAACTGATTCTGGATCCATGGAGTAAGAAAGATAATTGCTATTACGGCTACGATTATCTGCAGACCCTTGCTGTTGTATCTCCAGCCTATGACATCGCCTATCGAGGTCGCTCCAGAAAGCTGACCCATACGCCAGATTGCCGGATTCAGGAAATACCCTACTGCATATGCAAGCAGTATATAACACATGAACCAGATACCGTATGTGGCACCCATAGCATATATGGATCCCGGAGTACCTATCATAGTTCCTATGCTGTATATCTCACCTACAGAGATAAAAAATACAAGGAACGCTCCGAAAGAACCACTGGCAGTCATAACGTCACTCATGTTGGATTTCATTGCGCCTTTCTTTGAAAGCACAGCAATGATAAGCGAGAAAACTAATATACTACAGAAAATTATAAGTGCTGCCATTATTTATTCACCTCGCTTTTCAATCCCTCTTCAGGATCCTGTTCGATGATCTTTTTCACTTCCTCCATTTTCTTGTCTGAAAGCGTCTTTGCATCTTCTCTGTTGAACGGGTCTATCTTGTAAGCTATGAAAAGGCATAGCGATGTCAGGAAGAGCCATGAAAACAGCCAGAAATAGTTGAATGAAAATCCCAGAATAAAGGGTTCTATTCTGTTATAGATCGGGAAACAGATCGTCACAGCACAAAGCGGAACGACAAACCCGATCAGAATAGCAGGAATTCGGTTCTTCATATTATTCTCCTTTCTATTACAACAATATCTATACTGTCAGTATAGATATTCAATATAAATATTCTGTCACTTATACCTTAAGAAATATTAAGAGATTCTAAAATAATATAATATGCCCGCAATATGCGACCTGCTGAGAAAGGATATTATCTGCCCTTGGAGAGCGTTACTCTATCATTGAATTTATATCCAACGCCTCTGATATTGAAAATATATTTGAGGTCGCGGTCCTTCGGTTCTATTTTCTTTCTGATATTGCTTATATACACCATTATTGTCCTGCTGTCTCCGGAAAGGCTGTCTTCTTTCCAGACCAGCTCAAACAGCTGTTCCATGCTGAACACCCGCTTCGGCGATCTCATCAATATGTCGATGATATCGAATTCCTTAGCTGTAACATTTATTTCTTCTCCGTCGACAGTGATCCTCCGGCCCGCCTCGTCAAGGACCAGTCCCTCGCATTCATAAATATTGTCATTATTATCCGATATGCTTTTGGCTCTTCTTTCACGGCGCAGATGAGCATTGACTCTCGCTATCAATTCTCCGGGATCGAAAGGCTTTGTTATATAATCATCTCCTCCGACCGACAGCGCGATGATCTTATCGATTTCTTCAGACTTGCAGCTCATGAACAGTATGGGGCACTGAATCTCGTTCCGTATCTGCAGACAGAAATCTATACCGCTGATATCAGGCAGCATAATATCAAGTATGATAAGATCCGGATCGATATTTTTGATCCTCTCCAATGCCGAAGCAGCATCGTAAGCGGTAAATGTGTGATAATTTTCCTTATCGAGAAATGATTTTACCAGCTGACACATTTCCTCTTCATCATCTATTATCAGTATTTTTTCCTGACTCATGGCATACACCTTTACTTATTGTACTTTACATGACTTGTTTTTCCTATGGATCGATTTCGCGTCCTGCTGCAGTCTTATTTCAACTCATCTGACAGCATCTTTATATAATCGTGCCTTGCCTCTGCCGATTCCGGTATATCAGAAATAATCTTTGCCTCAATGCCGCTTTTCTCCAGCTCTTCTTTTATGATCCTGCACATTATCGAGCTGTCATCTTCCGCACTGCATGACGGGCTGTTTTCGATCCCTAACATTCCAAGTATTTCGACGTCATGCTTATGGTACTCTCTGAGTGTCTTAAACAGATCAGCCAGAAGATCCCTGCAGTACTCCTCGTATTTTCCGCTCCGGCTGTCCCCGGGTTCGATCGAAGTCCTCTCGAGAGCCTGATAGCAAAGCTCCGGACATGGCAGCTGGATCACACCTGTGTCTTCCTTATCGATCACATCCATGACTTCTCTTCTCAATGTATTGTCCGACACGTCCAGATCACAGAAGCCGTTCAAAATACAATGCGCCAGCATTATCACTCTTTTCATATCAAGCCCTCCTTATTGACTGATAGTATACCACACATGTCTATAGCAGTTTTAACATTCCATATTGAAACCTTCTGCTTTAATGATCGTGTTTTTGTCGCAGCAGATGAAACAGCTGCGCATCGGCACGGGCAGGCTACATACTCTTTTTATTTTCATCCCGGTCCGCTGCATCATTGAAAGCTGCGGATTTCCGGCACCTGCGGCGATGCCTGCAGACACTGCAGTGACTTCTTTCCGCCGACCCTCTGTATCTGCAGAAAAGCACATAATGCAGGGCATGAAAAACCGCGAGGGCCGAGATCACGCTCAGGATTATTATTCCCGTTATTTTAACCTTTTCCATAAAGACCGCCTTTTCTCTTAATATAATACATTATATCATAGCTGTGATTCAGGCGGGAACAAAAGAAACCCTGCATGAGGCTTCGATCTACATCTCTGCACAATTAATTATTTATGATCTGCAAATATCCTCAAAAAACAAACTGCCCATGCCGCCGGGGACCCGGCAGTTAAAGGAAGTTTTTCTATGGCACCCCCCCGAGATGATACGAACATCCGACGCACGGTTTAGGAAACCGACCATTGTCGTTGAAATTTCAACGCTTTCAGGGTAGGGGGCAACCATGGGAGCAACCATTACTTGTCCGCAGCATATAAGACATACATATATTCTGCTCAAAATATGGTATTATAATTAATATCTATTTGAGGGGAAAATCATATGAAAAAGAAAATATATAATATTTTAGAAAACACAGATACTACTGCTGGCAAACTATATGATATTTTTATGATTGTCGTTATAATCTTAAGTATTCTGCCATTATGTTTTTATAATCCAAGCAATAAACTTATGATGCTAGATAAGATAACTGTGTGGATTTTTATTGTAGACTATATTTTAAGATTATTTACTGCTGACGTTCCTGAAAATAAGGGTATTAAATCATATTTTAAATATCCATTAAAGCCTATGGCAATAATAGATATCCTTACTATTTTACCATCATTTATACCGTTAAATAATTCGTTTAGGATCTTTCGTTTGCTAAGATTAATACGCGCTTTTCGTGTATTCAAGTTTTTTAGATATTCGAAAAGCATTAAAATATTTAAAGAAGTAATAATAGAAGAAAAGAATCAATTGCTTACTGTATGTATGTTTGCAATAAGCTACATAATTGTATCAGCTCTTATTGTCTTCCAAGTTGAACCTAATACATTTCATAATTTATTCCATGCAATATACTGGGCAACAGTATCACTAACAACAGTGGGATATGGTGATCTATATCCAATAAGCGATGCAGGGAGAATAATAAGTATGATATCATCATTTTTGGGTATAGCTGTTATAGCTCTACCATCTGGAATAATAGTAAGTGGATATCAAAAAGTATTGCATGATGAAAAACGCTTCTAGACATAGACTGCATCATTGCAAAAAACATCCATGTCAAAGTTTCCGTCAAGATGTCAAAGTTTCCGTCAAGATATATTATGCTTGCATTTCGTGTGGTATTATTTATAATATTCAATATAAGCCATAGCTTCAGTCGTTGCGGAGATTGGATCCGTATTCTATTGACAGCTGTGGTTTTTTATTTACTTATTTTAAACAATAAATGCCGTGTGAAAATACAGCAAGATAATACAGTAATCGTACTAAATATTCACTATACGCGTTATATGCACTATATGAGTTATATGCACATCAATGACAACAAATTAATCAAAAATATTGACAAAATAACCGCCATGACTTATTATAATAAAACAACTTAATGTTGTAATAGCGCCCTTGGCAGTAACCCTCTCGTTATAGGAGATGTGGCAAACCCAAGGGCTTTTTATTTCAAAAGGGAGATTCTATATGAAGACAGCAGTACTGGTAGACGGGGCTTTCTATAAAAAGCGATCGGAATTAATTTATGGTAAAATGCGCCCTGATGATTGGGTTGAAAATTTGATGAGCCAATGCTTCAAACATCTAAAGCATAAAGGCTCAAAATCAGAACTTTATCGAATATTTTATTATGGGCTTATAAGCCTGTTGTGGGCGCGAAGTGCACACAACCAAAAACCACCCGCTATGCGGGTGAGAGTAAGTTGTTATACAAATAATCACCTTCCAAGTATAATAGTGATTGTTCAAGCCACTATGTAGAAAAGGAAGGTGATTAATATGGCTAATAAATTAAATAGCTTAGCGCACACGAAATGGCTGTGTAAGTATCATATCGTGTTCACTCCAAAGTATAGACGAAAAATGATATACAATCAATACCGGGAAGAACTTAGGGAGATAATGACATTGCTATGTAAATACAAAGGAGTAGAAATACTTGAGGGACATTTAATGCCAGACCATGTGCATTTGCTCGTCAGCATACCGCCAAAGCTTGCAGTATCAAATTTTGTAGGATATCTCAAAGGGAAAAGCGCACTGATGATGTTCGATAAGAATGCAAACCTGAAATACAAGTTTGGAAACCGGCATTTCTGGTCAGTAGGATATTATGTAAGTACAGTAGGGCTGAATGAAGCAACCATAAGAAAATATATCCGGGATCAGGAGAAAGCAGATATAGCGCAAGATAAACTTAGCACTAGAGAACACGAAGATCCATTCAAGTAAACCCCTTATAGGGGTGATGCCGAAGTGACAAAAGCAATGTGGCTTGAACAAAGTTCAAGCCAGCGCCTTGAGACGCTGGCTAGTAATAGAGGCTTATAGCCTCTGAGCGAGCCACCCTTTAAAAGGGTGGACGCGACTAT
>Ga0183096_1000528_pt1 | contig 46195 bp, 31 predicted proteins | sample Biomet5_FD_127791 | JGI IMG/M metagenome (GOLD analysis project Ga0183096, IMG submission 127791) | Microbial communities from bioreactor (seeded with sewage sludge) at LBNL, California, USA - Biofuel metagenome 5 (version 2) (version 3) | ecosystem: Engineered > Bioreactor > Anaerobic >... | reverse complement strand
TTTTTGTATGAGGAAAAACAGCATGTCACCAGATTTTAAAATAAAACTTGTAAAAGAATATCTCGCCGGCAGAGGCGGATACAAAAGCATAGCTCTAAAATATGGTATTGGATGCGGCACACTGCGGACGTGGATAAGGCAGTATGAATCCATGGGAGCGGAAGTTTTTATCAGGGTTTCAAATAAATCGTATCCGATGCAGTTAAAGGAATCAGCCGTTGTGGAATATCTGGAGACTTCTGCTTCACTGAGTGATATATGCAAAAAGTACAAAATATTATCAACATGTACGCTGAAAACTTGGATAAAGAAGTATAATAGTCATGAGAAATTCAAATCCGTGAGAGGAGGACGAATCATGGCTAAAGGACGCAAAACAACGTATGAAGAGCGAATCGAGATAGTCGCATACTGTACGGAACATGATGATGACTATGCCGGGACAGCAGAACATTTCAAAGTTTCATATCAGCAGGTGTATTCATGGATGCGGAAATATTATGCATTCGGGCCTGACGGTCTGGTGGACCGGCGCGGACGCACGAAGCCGGAAGAAGAAATGTCCGAACTTGAAAGACTGCGTGCAGAGAACCGTGTACTGAAAGCAGAAAACAGAAGAAAGGAACTTGAGAATCTCTTCTTAAAAAAAGTGGACGAGATCGAAAGGAGGCGGTCCTGAGCAGAGTACATAACATAAATACATATCTTGCCATATACGATATATGTAACGACAAGATCGCATCGTTAAGCGAGATGTGTCTGATAGCTGGTGTTCCGAGAAGTTCGTATTACAAATGGCTCAAAAGGACAGATAGCCGCGCAGAAGATGAAGACCGGCACATACTTGAAAAGATCAAAATGATACACGAAGAAGATCCGGCAAAAGGCTATCGCAGGATACGTGATGACCTGGAGCGTGATTATGCCATCAAGGCAAATGACAAACGCATACTCAGACTTTGCCGTATCGGAGGGATCAAATCTATGATAAAGTACAGAGACAGCGGATGCACTGTAAATGACAAGGATCCGCAGCATCTGGCAGAAAATGTACTGGATCGTGACTTCAGGGCTGAACGGCCAAATGAAAAATGGGTCACCGACGTAACTGAATTCAAATATTACGTACATAATGAAAAGTACAAACTGTATCTGAGTGCGATAATGGATCTGTATGACAGACGCATCGTAGCGTATGAGATCGGAGACAGCAACAATAACGATCTCGTCTATACTAACTTTGATAATGCCGCTGAAACTGAACCTGATGCCCATCCGATCTTCCACAGTGACAGAGGGTTTCAATACACAAATATGAAATTTTACGACAAGCTGCTTGATGCCGGAATGACCCAAAGCATGTCAAGAGTAGGCAAATGCCTTGATAACGGTCCGATGGAGGGCTTCTGGGGCATTCTCAAACGCGAGAGATATTACGGGAATCGTTTTACAGACCGTGATGAACTTGCAGGCATGATTGATAAATACATCAGGTACTATAACTTCGGAAGATATCAGCGAAAGCTCGGATGTGTAACACCTATGGAGAAGCACGAATCATACTACATGACGGCTGCATAAAAATATCTCCAGCCAGCTAAATGACTGGAGATAAACTATTGATTATTTCACCTGTCCACTTGACGGGTAGCACACCAAATAGTCATTCAAGCGTTTTATTTTGTTATTATCTTCTTAATGTAGTATCGATTAAACTATATCCTCTAATAATACATAAACATTCAAACAATGGACACATGTACAAAATAAGAACGCAAATGCTGCCAATATAAAGCAGGAGACCTGATATATATGACAAGTAAATCTCACATTCGCGTATTATATGTAAAATATTATACGATTTTACAAATTAAATTGCTAACAGCAGTATTCGTCGCTTAAAAGAATATGTTTGTATGTTGAACAAGAATTATACTAAAACCATGCAGGGTATATAGGAAAAATTAATTGACATGTCAAAAAAAATTTTTATCAAAAGGTTCGGCTAAGAATTATTTAAGGTAGTTAACTTAGGAAATTAGGTATTTCTTTGATTTGTAAAACGTGAATAATTTGGCATAAAAATTGCGGATGTTATGAGAAGCATGAATTACTATTGAAAAGGAGGAAAAGAAATGTCTAGTGATAATGAAAAAGATAGTGCACTTAAAGGCGGACAATTTAAAAAGGAAGTAACCGTCTTTGGTGGTGTAAGTATCGTTGCAGGTATCATGATCGGCTCTGGTATTTTTTATCTTGGGTCATATGTTTTGCAAAGAGCCAATTATAACATTGGCGTTGCATTACTTTGTTGGCTGATCGGCGGCGTTATTTGTTTGCTGGAGGCAATGTGCTTCTCTGAACTTGGTTCAGGCAGACCAAGAGCTGGAGGGCTTACTGTTTGGCTTGAAGAAGTTTATCATCCTGTTGTTGGTTATATGTATGGCTTCAGTCAGTGGTTACTTGCAAGTCCAGGTTCAATTGCTGCAGTTGCAATTGCAATTCCTACTGCATTAATTGAATTTTTCCCTGGATGGGGTGACACTCAGGTTAAAACCGTTGCAGTATTACTTGTAGTAGGATTTACCGTTTATAATCTGTTAGGTGTTAAACAAGGATCAATGCTTGCGAATATAACTTTAATTGGTAAATTAATACCTTTGATTATTATTCTTGTGGCAGCAGTTGCAGTTGGTAATATTATGCCAAGTTTGGATCCTACACCAACAGATGCTTCTGGTGAAGCGACAGGTTTTACTGGAGGAATTGGAATCATTGCTTTTGCAGTATTATCATCGCTTTGGGCATATGAAGGCTGGTCTAATGTAACAAATATAGGCGAAGAGTTGAAAAACCCACAGAAAACATTACCCAAAATGCTATTGATTGGTGTCGGTGGTGTTACCGTTTTCTATGTATTGTTTAACTTTGCAATATATAAAGTAATTCCTGTTGATGAAGCTAAAACTATGATTGAAGCTGATAATGTTTATTTAGGAACAGAAGTTGCTAGACGGTTATTTGGAAGTGCAGGTAGTATCCTTGTAGTTGTAGGAATGCTGATTTCTATGCTTGGATCATTAAATGATCAAGTATTAGCTTATGCTAGAATTGGTTATGCTATGTCAAATGAAGGTCACTTCTTTAGAAATCAGGGATTTCTTTCGAAGCGTGGTGTACCAGCGGTTGCACTGATTACTCAAGGCGTAATTGCAATAATATTAATTTTAGTAAAGTCACTAAATGATTTAACATCATTTGTAGTATTCCTTGGAATGATAGGCTCTCTGCTGGGAGTAATGGGGGTGCTAGTGAGCAGAAAGAGATTTCCTGATTTGGCGGTACCTTTCAGAGTACCTGGCGGAGCGGTTACCGTTGTCATAACTTCAATAATTTGCTTTGCACTAATGGTTAGCAATTTCATTGATGACCCAATTGGTTCGATAATTGGCGTAATAGTTGTTCCAGCTATAGGTGCGTGTGTTTATCTTTATTACGATAAGAAAAATAAGAAAGAAAATATTGTAAAATAATAAGCTATGTTATTTGTATTACAGACCAGAATCGATGATTCTGGTCTGTTGCATTTACTGCTGAGTATGTTGATAATTACGGAGAATTGTGGTATATTGTTTGAACTACCTTAAGTTGAAAGACAGGTGTATTATATTATGAAGTTATCAGGATGCGCGGAACAGATATTAAATATTTACAATTATTACAGTGGTGCAATAATGATAAATAGAAAATGCATTATTGAGTACTATTTTAATAATCGCAAAGATGTGAATACCCTGTCTGAAAAAGATGTTGTTGGTAAAAGCCTTTTTGAAATATATCCTGAGCTTACTTACGAACAGAGCACTATGCTTGAAGTAATGAGAACGGGAAAGCCAATAGTAAATACGTATCAACAATTGGTGAATTATAAAGGAGAAAGATATGGAGCTCTTTGTGATACATTTCCTGTCTTTGATTCAAATACTATTATTGGTTCAATAGAGATCTTTTTCTATCAACATGATAGTGGAAAGAATTTCAATATTACTTTAGTTGGGGACAATAATAAAACAATGGGCCATACATATATCGTAGATGATATAGTGTCGGCATCAGAAAAAATGTCTTTACTTAAAGAAAGAGTGATTAAAGTATCCAATACGGATTCAACGGTACTAATTTATGGTGAAACTGGAACCGGAAAAGAGTTATTTGCACAAGCGATACATGCAAACGGAAAACGTCGTTCAAAGCGTTTTATATCTCAAAACTGTGCTGCAATTCCAGAAAATTTACTTGAAAGTATCCTGTTTGGTACAGTAAAGGGTGGATATACTGATGCGGAAAATAGGATGGGATTATTCGAAGCTGCAAATGGGGGAACACTATTTTTGGATGAAATCAATTCGATGGATATTTCGGTGCAAGCTAAACTTCTGAAAACTATCGAAGAACAAAAGCTAGTTCGTATTGGTGGAATCCAAGAAATCCCTGTGGACGTTAGAATTATTGCTGCTACAAATAAAGATCCAAAGGAATGTGTTGAAGAAGGAATGCTGCGAGAGGATTTGTATTATAGACTAAAAGTTGTGCAGCTGAATATACCACCATTAAGAGAAAGAATTGAAGACGTAGAGCCCTTGACACGGTATTATGTAGAATTTTTTAATAATACAATGGGGAAATGTATTAAGGGTGTCACTAAAGATGTTATAGATATGTTTAAATCATATACTTGGCCTGGAAATGTTCGAGAATTGAGGAATATGCTTGAAAGTGGTTTTAATTTAGCAGATGGTGAATATATTACATTAGAAGATTTGGATATCGACCTAGAAGAAATGAATAACATTATTAGGACTGCTGAACAAAAGGCGCCAACAAATTTGAAACAAAAGATTAGGAGTTTTGAGAAATATATTATTACATCAACCATGAATGACAATGCCAGCATAATAAAGGCATCTGAAGCTTTAGGTATTAGCAGACAAACCTTAAGCGCAAAACTTAAGGAACTGGATATGAACGAGGTTAAGAATTGAGGTGGTATTTATGCAAAGGTTGAGCGAAAGCGCAGATGAGATACTTAACCTATATAATTACTTCAATGGAGCTATCATATTTGATAAAAACGCAATAGCTGTGTACTATTACAATAATCGCCCAGACATTAATCATTTGACCGAAGAAGATGTTGTTGGTAAACAGTTATTTCAGATTTATCCGGAATTAGAACCTGAGGATAGTACCATTATGGAAGCTTTAAATTTTGGTACGACAACATCGAATATGGCTCAAAAAATCAAAACATATCAAGGGCAAATATTGAATGAAATTAATACAACAATTCCTATTATAGAAAATGGAGAAATAATTGGTGCAGTTGAGGTTTCAAAATACAACTTATCTAATAATGATTTGGGTAACATATTCATTACACCAATAATCACTGATAAACACAGGGAACTATTTAAAACTGATGATATTATTTCAACAAGCCCCAAAATGGATTTAGTTAAGAAACTAATAGGCAAAGTGTCAAAGACTAATTCTTCAGTACTTATTTATGGTGAGAGTGGTACTGGAAAAGAAATGGTGGCGGAGTCTATTCATACTGCAAGTAAAAGATCAAAATATAGGTTTGTTTCTCAGAATTGCGCTGCAATACCTAGTACTTTGTTAGAAAGCACACTATTTGGGACTGCCAAAGGCAGTTTTACTGGCGCGGAAGATCGTTGCGGACTTTTAGAACTAGCAGATAAGGGGACTCTGTTTCTAGATGAAATCAATAACATGGATTTAGGCTTACAAGCAAAAATATTGAAAGCAATTGAGGAACAGAAAATTACCAGGGTTGGTGAATATGAACCAAGAGAAGTAGATGTTCGCATAATAGCTGCTACAAATATGGAACCAAAACAGCTCATCAAATCAAATAGATTAAGACAAGACCTTTATTACAGGTTAAGGGTTGTAGAGATTGATTTACCACCATTGTCGGAGAGGGCAGGAGATATTCAATGCCTCATAAACTTTTTTATCAAAAAATATAATAAGATTATGGGTAAGAGTATAGTTGGTGTTGATAAAAGCGTTGAGGCTGCTTTATTAAATTATACTTGGCCGGGCAATGTTAGAGAACTAAATAATTTAATTGAAGGAGCTTTCAATTTTACTGATGGTCCATTAATACATTTAAAAGATATTGGTTGGGAAGTGTCTGAAGGCTATTGCGGCGTGAATGAAGAAAACTTTTATGGGCTTACGTTGACTGATGGTAAAGGACTAAAAGAGTTAACTAGGGAGTATGAACGTAATGTTATAATTGATACAATTAATAAATATGCAAACATTAATGACGCTTTAGCAGAACTAGGGCTGACACGACAGAACTTGAATCATAAAATAAAACAGTATAAACTTGAAAATTTTTTTAACAATGACAAATAAATTTGAATTATTAATCGCAAGTGAATTGTTTTAAAGATAATATGCATTGAAAATAGGGCATTTTTTAATTGCCTAATTTTTTTTTATTTGGCATAGTAATTGCTAATAGTATGAATATCAATAATATGAAAAGGAGCAGTTCTTATGATTAATAATACTACCGTAGATATTGATGCGATACCAGGAGAACGATGGTTCCCAAAGGAAACAGATTTTCAATCTGATATAAATGAATATTGGGGTGATTGGGGTATTAGTTCCGAAGTGGATACGCTCAAAGCAGTTATGATGCGTAGACCAGGAAGCGAAATAGAAAATTTTGACCCAAAAGAGGTACGCTTTTCGGAGGAGCCCATTGATGTGAATCTTATTAGAAAACAGCACGATGATGTAGCACAAATCTATAGAAATTTTGGTGTTAAGGTATATTATGTTGAGGAACAGAGAGATGATAGGCCTAATGCTATTTTCTGCAGAGATTTGGTATTTATGACTCCAGAAGGTGCAATAATTGCAAGACCGGGAATGGCTGCAAGACGTGGAGAAGAAAGATATATGGCTATGGCATTGTCCAAGATTGGGGTCCCGATCCTTCGAACTATTGCTGGCGATGGCCTTTTTGAAGGAGCTAATGCAATGTGGGTAGATAGGCATACTTGTTTATTATCTACAGGGTGCCGTTGCAATAGAAGTGGATTTGAACAGGTAAAAAGCGAACTTGAACGTATGGGCGTTGAAGTATGGCATATGCAGCAACCATATAGTAATATTCACATCGATGGATTAATGAATCCTCTTAGCAATGAAGCAATTCTAGTGCATGCATCGCAAGTACCTTATGACGTTTTAGATAAATTTAAAAAGAAGGGATATAAAATTCTAGAGGCTCCGTCTCAGTCAGAAGTTAGAGATACTTTTGGGTGTAATTTTGTAACATTGGAACCTGGTCATATCGTGTTACCTGAAGGAAATCCCAGAACGCAGGAATTGTTAGAAAAAAATGGAATTAAGGTTGAGACTGTAAATATATCTGAAATAATGAAGGGTAAGGGTGCTTTGCATTGTATTACGGCATTCTTAAAAAGGGGATAGAGATCTATGAAGAAAGGAGATAATATGTCTGAGATAATGAACAAAAGAGTGGATGTTGATGCGTTGCCTGGTGAGCGATGGTTTGCAAAAGAAACATCAATTGTTGATGATATGAAATCACTTTGGGGTGATTGGGGAGTTTCGTCTGAGGTTGATACTCTTAGGGATGTGCTTATGAGACGTCCAGGCCCAGAAATTGATAATTTTGACTGGAAGGAGGCAAGGTTTTTATCCCCTATTTCTATTGATAGATTTAGAGCACAGCATGATAACCTAGCAGAAATATACAAAAGCCATGGTGTACATGTTCATTATGTTGAAGAACAGAGAACAGATAAGCCAAATGCATTATTTTGCCGAGACTTGATGTTTATGACGCCAGAAGGCGCTATTGTGACTAGACCGGCAATGGAAGCACGGCGTGGAGAAGAACGTTATGTAGCAAAAGCGCTTGCAGACTTGGGGGTGCCAATAATTCGCACAATATGTGGAAACGCGATTTTTGAGGGTGCAATGGGCCTATGGATTGATAGACATACAGTAATCTTAGCATCTGGTGTTCGAGCAAACAGAGAAGGATATGAAATGGTTGAAAATGAATTACGAAGAATGGGAGTAACTGATATATTGCATATGCAGATTCCATATGGCCATGCTCATATTGATGGATTATTAAATATGGCAAGTAATGATGTAGCTATGATACATGCTTCGCAAGTTCCGTACGATGTTTGTGCCGAACTAAAAAAGAAAGGAATAAAATTGTTGGAATGTCCTTCACGTGTTGAGGCAAAACAGACATTTGCAATAAATTTTGTCGCATTAGAACCAGGGACAATCGTAATGCCTGCAGGTAATCCAAGATCACAAGAACTATTAGAGAAAAATGGAATTACCGTAATTCCGGTCGAATATGATGAAGTAATGAAGGGATTTGGAGCTATGCATTGCTGCACTGCGTTCTTGAAAAGAGGTTAAATATGAAAAAATGTTTTGTTAATGGTCGTATTAGAAGTATTGACTCAATAGATGGACTTTATCAGTCCATGGCATGCGAAGACGGTAAAATTATCGCAATTGGAACAAACGATGAAATTAGGGCGTACTATCCAGGAAGTGAGATTATTGACCTGAAAGGGGAAAATGTTTTGCCAGGCTTTATAGATGCCCATATTCATTTACTTGATCATGCTATTTTTGAAAAGCGCACAGCGTCATTAGGTAGAGCTAAGAATATGGATGAAGTTATTGAGATAACTAAAAAGTTTATTTCGGATAATAATATTCCAGAAGGTGAATGGGTTACAGGTTTTGGTTGGGATCAAGAGGTGTTCCCTGATGGACAGTTCCCAACATTTAAACAGTTGGATATGATTTCGGATAAACATCCTATTATGCTTGATAGAAGATGTGGCACAATCTGTGCGGCAAATTCAATGGCAATGAAGATAGCAGGCATTGATAAAAACACACAAAATCCACAGGGTGGCGAGCTTGTAAGATTCCCTGATGGAACCCCAACTGGCGTGATGCTAGAGAGCGCGATGAGTCTCATTGGTGATTGTGTCCCTAAAATAAAGGATAAATTGCTTTTAAAAGAATTACTAAAGTTCTCATTCAAAGAAATGGTCAAGAACGGTATAACAGTTGCACATACAGAAGACTTTTATTCTGTAGGAGATAAACGCGCACTATGGGAAGCATATTTGGAATTATTTGCTGAAGGAAATATGCCAATAAATCTAGTGCTTCAACTTCGTATTCATAGGCCGGATCAGTTACAGGAATTCTTTGACTTTGGATTTCATTCATGGGAAAGATTTGGCAATATTAAGATAGGACCAATTAAATTTCTCGGTGACGGTTCATTAGGCGCCTGGTCGGCAGGATTGAATGAACCTTATAGCGATAAGCCAGAAACAAAAGGATGTTTATATTGGAATACTCAGGAAATGAGCAGAATAGCCAAGGAGATAGTTGACCATGACTTTGATTTAACTATTCATGCGATTGGAGATGCTGCGGTAGAGATGTTCCTTGATAGTTGCATTTCTGTGAAAGATGAATTAAAAGCAAAGCATATGAGACCTTCAATTATTCATAGCCAGATAATGAATGATAGAATATTTGAGAAGTACAAAGTTGTTGATGCAATTGGTCTTGTACAACCAATGTACATACATTCTGATTGGAGTATGGCTGATTCAAGAGTGGGTGAAAGAATAAAAACAAGTTACTGTTTTGGCAGCATGTTAAAAAAGGGCATTAGATTAGCAGCTGGATCTGATTTACCGATAGAGTCAGCGAATCCATTTGATGGAATCCAAGTTAATGTGACAAGACGGGATCTGTCTGGAAATCCGCCAAAAGGTTGGTATCCGGAAGAAAAAATGTCAAGACTAGATGCAGTTAAACTACATACAATATATGGCGCGTATGTGTCAAAGGATGAGAACCGATTAGGTTCTCTGGAAGTTGGTAAAGATGCCAATTTTGTAATTGTATCAGACGATGTATTTACTGTACCTGAGGATGAAATTAAAAACATTAAAGTACTCGAAACATATATATGTGGTGAGCGCAAATTTAATATCAATGAGGAGGAATAAAAAATGAGAAATAATTGGCCTGAAGGAGTAAAAATGGGTGTAGCATTGACTTTTGATCTCGATGCTGAAACATTTTGGTTTTCAAGAACTATGGATAGCATCAACAATCCTAACTTAATGGCAGAGGGGGCATATGGACCAAATGTCGGAATCCCTAGAATCCTTGACATGCTGGACAGACAACAACTGAAAGCAACCTTCTTTATCCCAGGATGGGTAATTGAGCGACATACTGAAACGTGTCGGGAAATCGTAAGAAGGGGACATGAAATTGGATATCATGGTTATCTTCATGAAACCACATATTTCCCTGAACAGGATAAAGAGCTTGTAATAAAATCAAAGAAAATAATGAAAGAATTATTGGGGGTTGAGCCACTTGGCTATAGAGCGCCTGAAGCAATATTGACTGATGAAACGATTAATAATGTAATGGCAAGTGGATTTGAGTATTCATCAAATACAATGGCATGTGATTGGCCTTATTATCATTATGGTAATAATGGAGAAAAACTAGTCGAATTACCATTTTCCTGGTTATATGATGATACTTCACACTTCTTCTTTACGCTGCAGATGCCGGAACGACGTCGAATTTGTTCGCCTTCATACGTCAAAGAAATATGGCAGAGTGAATTCGATGGACTGTATGATGAAGGTGGACTTATGACTTTAGTACTGCATCCACAGTGCATAGGAAGGATAAGTAGGGTAAATATGTTGGAGGATCTGATTTGTTATATGAAAACTAAACCTGGCGTTGCAATAGGACCGGCTTTGGACATTAGCAGACTGGCAAGGAAGGGTATGGACAAAGAATAATATGAGAATAGGAGTAATTAAGGAAATAAAAGAAAGTGAATATAGAGTTGCAGCAACGCCTGAATCGGTATCAGAATTAGTCCGAAAAGGGAATGAAGTAATGGTACAGAAGGGGGCAGGTGTAGGCAGTGGCTTTTCTGACGATGAGTATTCTCACGCAGGTGCTTTGATTGGAAACGATGCAGACGAAGTATGGAAATTCGCAACAATGATATATAAAGTCAAGGAAATATTTCCTGAAGAATATCATTATTTGAGAGATGATATGATTGTATTCACATATATTCATTCAAATGCACACATCGATCAAACTAGGGCCCTAATAAAAAGCGGATGTACAAGCATAGCATACGAGGATGTTTCAGATGATAGAGGTGAATGGCCATTACTCTCACCAATGAGCGAATTGGCAGGTAAAGGTGGATTCCTTGCCGCTTTATATTTTTCTCAGACTATCAATGGAGGATGCGGAAATTTATTGGCAAATGTATGCGGAGTGAAAGCACCAGTGGTCACTATTATCGGTTGCGGACATTCTGGAAAAGGGGCCTGTGAACTAGCATCAGCATTTGGGAACACAGTAAATGTACTTGATATCAACTACAATGCAATGATGGAAGCTAAAAAAATGTTCTCTAATAATGTGAATTTTATGTTTTCAACTCGTAATAATATACTAGAGTGCCTTAAAGTTTCGGATGTAATCATTAATTGTATCCTATGGCCTAAAACAAGGAAAGATCATCTAATATATAAGGAAGATTTAAAAATGATGAAACAGGGAGCAATGATTATTGATGTAGCATGTGACGACAATGGCGCTGTGGAGACCTGCAAATCCACATCTCACAAAGATCCTATATTTTATGTTGAAGGAATCATGCATTACTGTGTTGATAATATTCCGTCTGCCTTTGCAAAAACAGCATCTATTACATTATCAAATGCTACAATCCCATTTGCATTAGAAATATCAGATAAGGGTATAACACAAGCCCTAATAGATAACAAGCATTTGAGGAGAGGATTAACGACCTACAAGGGTAAGCTCACAATGCTTGAAACTGCAGAAAAGTTGGGGATGGAATTCACAGACGCAATGGAATTGCTTTAGTTTAAGGGAGTACAGTCATGAGTTTGTTATTAGTGAATGGGAAAATTAGAATATCACAAGGGCATTATGCTGAAGCAGTTGCAATTGAAGATGGAATAATAAGATGTGTTGGAAGCAATCAGGAAGTACTATTATTCAAACAAAAGGACACTGAAGTAATTGATTTGGATGGCAGAATATGCCTGCCAGGTTTTAATGACAGTCATATGCATTTCCTGGATTATGGCTACAATCATTCAAATATTGATTTAGGAGAAACACATTCAATAAAAGAAGCAATTGAACTGATTCGCAAACAATTAGAAACAACTTTGTTTTCAAAAGATCATTGGATTCAGGCATATGGTTGGAATGATGATAATTGGCTTGAAAAAAGACATTTAACAAAAAAAGATTTAGATGAGTGCTCTATGGAATATCCAATTATCGCAGTCAGAGTATGTGAGCATATTGCAGTCCTAAATTCAAAAGCGTTGAATGTCATGGGATTGCGCAGATATTCTGCCCAGCCGGATGCGGGTCGTTTTTTGGTAGACTCAAATGGTGATCCAACTGGTGAAATTCACGAGATGATTTACAAGGCATTTGAAGTAATGCCAGAACCAACCGTCGAAGAAATCAAAGGCATGATTAAAATAGCCGGGAATGATGCCGTAAAGGTTGGATTAACGGCTGTACAAACAGATGATTTTGAATCCATTCCAGGTCATAACTTCACCTCGATCATTAGGGCATATCTTGAACTATCAGAAGAAGGAATATTGCCGGTAAGGGTATATGAACAATGTGCTTTACCAAATAAGGCTAGATATGATGAATTTGTTTCTGCAGGCTATGCAACTCAACAAGGAACAAGTATGTTTAAACTTGGACCAATGAAATTGTTCTGCGATGGTTCACTTGGCGCAAGAACCGCTTGGCTTAAAGAAGATTATTCAGATGACCTAGGCAATTCGGGGTATGGATTATATGATAATCCTGAACAACTGAATGATATGGTCAGAACTGCACATCAAGCAAATATGGCGGTCGCTATTCATTGTATTGGAGATGCAGCAGCTGAACAGGCAGTAACTGCAATAGAAATGGCGCAAAAGGAGTACCCGGAGATTGAATTAAGACATGGTATTGTACACGCTCAAATACTTGATGACAATATTATTAGCAGAATGGCAAATGCAAATATTATTGCTTATATCCAACCAATCTTTATTGAATATGATTTACATATGGCTGAAAGCAGGGTAGGGGAAAGGCGAATTAGAACTAGTTACAACTGGAATACTTTACGTAACTGTGGGATACACACACCTTTTGGCACAGATTGTCCGGTTGAGTCTTTTGCACCATTACCAAATATCTATTCAGCGGTAACACGTAAGGACCTAAATGGATATCCAGACGGAGGATGGTATCCTAATGAGGCGTTGTCTTTAGATGATAGTATTGATTGCTACACGATTGAATCAGCTTATGCGTCATATGATGAAAATAATAAAGGTACAATAGCAGTGGGGAAATATGCCGACTTAACAATATTGAATCAAAACATTTTTGACATGGTGCCTGATAAGATTAAAGATGCAGGAATTTATATGACTATTGTTAGTGGTAAAATAAGATGGAGGGAAGATTAGCAATAATCACTAAATTGCAGATAAACCACAAGATTAACCGCTTTAGGCTTGGTATGCTACCTCTCAGGTAGACAAGGGAAATAATAAAACTTGTTTACCTGGGAGGTTTTTGTATGAGGAAAAACAGCATGTCACCAGATTTTAAAATAAAACTTGTAAAAGAATATCTCGCCGGCAGAGGCGGATACAAAAGCATAGCTCTAAAATATGGTATTGGATGCGGCACACTGCGGACGTGGATAAGGCAGTATGAATCCATGGGAGCGGAAGTTTTTATCAGGGTTTCAAATAAATCGTATCCGATGCAGTTAAAGGAATCAGCCGTTGTGGAATATCTGGAGACTTCTGCTTCACTGAGTGATATATGCAAAAAGTACAAAATATTATCAACATGTACGCTGAAAACTTGGATAAAGAAGTATAATAGTCATGAGAAATTCAAATCCGTGAGAGGAGGACGAATCATGGCTAAAGGACGCAAAACAACGTATGAAGAGCGAATCGAGATAGTCGCATACTGTACGGAACATGATGATGACTATGCCGGGACAGCAGAACATTTCAAAGTTTCATATCAGCAGGTGTATTCATGGATGCGGAAATATTATGCATTCGGGCCTGACGGTCTGGTGGACCGGCGCGGACGCACGAAGCCGGAAGAAGAAATGTCCGAACTTGAAAGACTGCGTGCAGAGAACCGTGTACTGAAAGCAGAAAACAGAAGAAAGGAACTTGAGAATCTCTTCTTAAAAAAAGTGGACGAGATCGAAAGGAGGCGGTCCTGAGCAGAGTACATAACATAAATACATATCTTGCCATATACGATATATGTAACGACAAGATCGCATCGTTAAGCGAGATGTGTCTGATAGCTGGTGTTCCGAGAAGTTCGTATTACAAATGGCTCAAAAGGACAGATAGCCGCGCAGAAGATGAAGACCGGCACATACTTGAAAAGATCAAAATGATACACGAAGAAGATCCGGCAAAAGGCTATCGCAGGATACGTGATGACCTGGAGCGTGATTATGCCATCAAGGCAAATGACAAACGCATACTCAGACTTTGCCGTATCGGAGGGATCAAATCTATGATAAAGTACAGAGACAGCGGATGCACTGTAAATGACAAGGATCCGCAGCATCTGGCAGAAAATGTACTGGATCGTGACTTCAGGGCTGAACGGCCAAATGAAAAATGGGTCACCGACGTAACTGAATTCAAATATTACGTACATAATGAAAAGTACAAACTGTATCTGAGTGCGATAATGGATCTGTATGACAGACGCATCGTAGCGTATGAGATCGGAGACAGCAACAATAACGATCTCGTCTATACTAACTTTGATAATGCCGCTGAAACTGAACCTGATGCCCATCCGATCTTCCACAGTGACAGAGGGTTTCAATACACAAATATGAAATTTTACGACAAGCTGCTTGATGCCGGAATGACCCAAAGCATGTCAAGAGTAGGCAAATGCCTTGATAACGGTCCGATGGAGGGCTTCTGGGGCATTCTCAAACGCGAGAGATATTACGGGAATCGTTTTACAGACCGTGATGAACTTGCAGGCATGATTGATAAATACATCAGGTACTATAACTTCGGAAGATATCAGCGAAAGCTCGGATGTGTAACACCTATGGAGAAGCACGAATCATACTACCTGACGGCTGCATAAAAATATCTCCAGCCAGCTAAATGACTGGAGATAAACTATTGATTATTTTACCTGTCCACTTGACGGGTAGCATACCATCCTTTCACGGTGCACCTTTTTTTTAACCGTTCATTCTCAATCTGAAGTTTTTCTACAAGCAGGCGCAGACGTTCTTCATTACTTATGGATTTGCTTGTGTGTATAGCTGCAAATCGGTTGCCTGGATGCGGTTTTTCGGGGTTCAATGCTTTGGCACCGCCACGTCTGTACCTCCTGATCCAGCTATCTAAAGTTCCATAACTAACACCAGTCTCCCTTGCAGCCTGACACACGGGAATATGATTTTCCTCACACATTATTACATACTTTAAACGTTCCTCATTAGTCCATTTACTGTTTTTTCCGCCTTTAGGTCTTCCCATTGATATCACCTCCGATTAAATTATACCAAAGAAAAAGTAGACATGCTTTTTTTGTATGTCATTTACATATTACCAGTTCACCAGTAAGGCTCTTTTAAGGTGAACTTGATGACTACAATGAAAGATTCGAAATGTAAGTGAATTAGTAATAATGCTAACGGCATGTGAGGCATTCAAACATGCCCTGCGAAGCCCTCTAAGCAAATTACTAAGTAGAGGGCTTTTATCGTGATTATTTTATCGTATGAAACGAATAGGGCTTTTTAAATCTTTTATTCAATTACTTTTGAAATATTATTCTTTATCGAAATTATTAATACTATATATCAAAATTAATCGTTTCCCAAATAAAATAATATTGACTATAATGTATTAAAAACAATACAATTTTAAATAACGTTTTCCTGAAGAAGTTATTTCGAAAGGTAGGAATAAGTCATGCAGTACATAGAATCAATTACCGAAGCGATTGGTAATACACCTTTGTTAAAATTGAACAGAGTGGCAAGAGAAGTTGAAGCAAATGTTTTTGTGAAGTTGGAATATTTGAATCCAAGCGGGAGCTATAAAGATAGAATGGCACTAGCGATGATCGAAGCTGCGGAAAACGGAGATACTTGGAATAATAGAAAACTGGAGCCGGGAGGTACTGTATTTGAAGCATCTGCTGGTAATACGGCACCTGCCGTAGCAATGGTCAGTGCGTCCAAAGGATATAAAGCCACTCTATTTCTTTATAGATATAGTTTAAAAGGTGGAAATGATGCAAGAGCGAAAATAACTGCCGCATATGGTCCAACTGTTTGTATTTCATCTGAACCAGAGAAATATATTAGCAATGGACAAGTATTGGATTATTATTACCGCTTGGACAAAGATATGCCACATATAGTAGCTGCAAAGAAAGATTGTGATCTTGCCGAAGAAGAAAACGAAGGTTCGGTTTGGTTAGATCAAATATATAACAAGTATAACTATATAGGTCAGACCAGTATTGGACGTGAAATCTATGCTCAATTGAGTGGTCATGTTGATGCTGTTGGTTGTTCAGTATCCTCTGGGGCATCCCTGTATGGAATGTGCTTAGGATTGAAGGAAAATGGTGTAAGACCTGAGATAGTATTTGGCGTTGTGCCAGAAGGCAGCGAGGAATATATTAGTTTAGACAAACCGGAAAGTGACAAGGGGGAATATGAAATAAAAACCGTAGATCGCGAATTAGCAAACAAAATGGGTCTAAAAAAATGGACTCAGATGGATTCCATAGTTGAGAAACTTGTTGCAGATGGATATCCAGATAAATTTTTTTTAGTTACTGATGAAGAAGCACGTAATATGGCAGATCGCTTATGCAGGGAGGAAGGAATTTATTGCGGTATGTCATCCGGCGCAAATGTTGCTGTTGCAATTAAAATTGCTGAACGTCTTGGAAAAGGAAAAAACGTAGTTACTTTGATTGTTGATCGTAGGGATCGCTATCTAAGTGAATTCCCAAATGATAAATATGTTGTATAAGTTTAGGAGGTGAACAAAATGAAAAAAATTGTAATTGTAATCTTTGCATTAGTCTTTTGCTTAACAGGATGCGGAAGCAACACATCTAACACTTCAACAAAAGAAACAAGTGGGACACAAATATTCACTTATGCAACGGCCCTATCCCCAATAAATGATTGGGATCCTGCCATTGCATATGATGAAGAAACAAAGATATTTGTAAACACATATGAATCACTACTTAGAAACATGGATGATGGTAGCTTCAAACCTGTGTTGGCAACATCTTACAGTAAAAGTAAGGATAATCTTGTTTGGACATTCAAATTGCGTAAAGGAGTAAAATTCCATGATGGTACGGACTGTAATGCTGAAGCTGTCAAGTTTTCAATCGAAAGAAATAAAAAATGTCAAAAGGGGGCCTCATATATTTGGGATCCGTTAAAAGAAGTAAAAGTAATTGACGACTATACAGTTGAATTTATACTATCTACGCCCGCACCAGTTGAAGAAATGGTTTCATGTGCATACTGCGCTTGGATATATTCTCCGACGGCAGTTGGTAATGACATTGAAGCTGGAACCGAGTGGTTCTCAAAAGGTAATGAAGCCGGTACTGGACCATACATGATGCAAAGTAATGAAGGCGGAAAAGAAATTGTGCTTACTAGATTTGATGGATACTGGGGCGGTTGGGAAGGTGACCATATGGATAAACTAGTGTTCAAACAGGTCGCAGAAAACGCATCACGTAGACAGTTGATTGAGAGTGGAGAAGTAGATGTTACAAATAAAATGGATACTGAAGATCTCAAGGCTCTAAAAAAAGAAACGGATAAAGTTGAGGTTCGTGTAAATGACAGCTATCAAAATTTGTCATTGTTTATGAATACTCAAAAGCCATTACTGAAAAATATCACGATACGGAAGGCACTTGCATACACTTATCCATATAAAAAATTAGTTGATGATCTTAAGAACGGTGAATATGCTAGTATTGCAACTGCAACAATAATTTCTAGTAATATGTGGGGAGCAAGCACCAGTATTCCTTATACTTACGACTTGAAAAAGGCAAAAGAATTGCTGTCAGAAGCAGGTTATCCAAACGGAGGTTTTGATTTGACAGTAACATATAACGGATCATATGAAGACAGAAAGAAAGCCTTGGAACTGTGGAAGGGCGAATTGGCGAAGGTTGGAATTACGCTAAACATTCAGGCACTTACATATGATGGACAAATGGGGATGTTTCACAACACGAGCGTAAGTAAACAACAAGATATACTTTGTTACGGTTGGTGGCCTGATTTAATTAATCCAATGAGCTTTTTTGGACCATTTATTAAATCAAACGGAGAATTCAATTTTACCTATTATAAAAGCAAGAAGATGGATGCAGCATTAGATGCCGCTTTTACTATGAGTGGTTCAAATCAAAAAAAGGCTGCAGAAATGTTCCAGGCGATTAGTGAACAGCTGAATGATGAATGCATAGCAATTACCATATGTGATGAAAAGAATGTTATTGTTATTAACCCGAAGATAAAAGGCTATAAATCAAATATCAATTATCCAGAAGCTATTTTCTGCTATGAAATAACCAGGGAGAAGTGATATCTTAGCACCATAACATTCTGGTGGTAGGATACGGCGGGGCAAAAGCCCCGCCGTGCATTGAGAAGGTGGATAAAATGCGGCGATATATAATTAAAAGATTGATGCTGGGTGTCGTTATACTCTTTGGTATAATACTTATTACTTTTACGCTTACACAAGTATTACCTGCAGATCCAGCTCAGAAATGGGTTGGAGATAAAGCTACTGAAGAACAAATAGAAGCAGCACGTAAAGCGTTAGGCCTAGATGACCCATTGCCAAAACAGTTTTTAAATTACGTTATAAAATTGTTGCACGGGAATTTGGGATATTCGTTTCAAACGCATAGAATGGTAACTGATGAATTGAAGGAAGCAATACCAGCAACAATGGAACTAATTATTATGGCAATCATTGTTGGAATAATAATAGGTATTACTTTTGGAGTGTATTCGGCTAAATATAAAGGCAGACTGGCAGACCATATTATTAGGTTTATTAACATCGGTGGCATTTCTTTACCGTCATTTTGGACTGCGTTGGCATTACAGATAGTTTTCTATGGGATATTGCACATACTTCCATTAGGCGGACGTTTAAGTACGGATATTACAGTATTATATAATATCCCACATATAACCGGCATGATAATATTTGACAGTTTAATTACTGGAAATTGGATAATACTGAAAGATGCGCTAGTACATATTATCCTTCCAACAATACCATTATGTCTATACCCAGCCGGAGTTGTAGCAAGAATGACACGCTCAAGCTTGCTTGAAGTATTAGGTGAAGATTATATTATGGCGGAAAGATCATATGGAATTAAGGAATCTTTTATTCTATGGCATTATGCTTTAAAGAATACAATGGGTGCTACTGTTACAGTTGTGGCATTAACAATAGGTTATATGCTTACAAGTACATTCCTGATTGAATCAATCTTTAGTTGGCCTGGGATTGGTAAATATATATCTGATGCGATAATGTCTTTAGACTATCCAGCAATTATGGGTGTAACTTTGTTTTCAGCAGTAATGTATCTGTTATTGAATTTAATAGCGGATTTGATTATCGCAATGGATCCAAGGATTCGAGTTTAGAGGTGGCAACAATGATTTATTGGAATAATATTAAGTCGAGAGTAAAGGATATTAGATTAACTGTGTATTTACTTGGTAAAAATCCGTTGACAAAGATAGCTATGTTGTTAACCATTCTATTAATAGTGATAGCTATCCTTGCTCCAATAATAGCGCCATATCCAGAAGATGCCGTATCAGCAACGCATCCGGAAAATACACTTGCGCCTATTTCTGCTGCCCATTGGTTTGGCACTGATGAACTTGGAAGAGATATTTTCAGTAAAATACTCTTTGGAACTAGGATATCATTAAGCACGGCATTCATTACGGTATGCATGGCTATGTTCATAGGCTCCTTCTTAGGAGCCATTGCAGGTACATTTGGTGGAATAATCAATGAAATCATTATGCGAATAACCGATGTATTCCTAAGTTTCCCATCACTATTACTGGCGGTGACAATTGCATCATTGTTGGGACCATCTACAAGAAACGCGCAAATAGCAATACTAATATCATATTGGCCATGGTACACTCGTTTGATGCGCGGACAAGCAATTTCTGTAAGGGAAAAACAGTTTGTTAAGGCGGCAGAAGCTATTGGTACTTCAAGAATAAGAATAATAGCTAAACATATTGTGCCTAATTGTGTTGCACCAATTATCGTGCAGGCATCTATGGATATGGGCGCTGTTATTCTGACTCTAGCAAGTTTAAGTTTCCTCGGTTTAGGCGCCCAGTCACCAACCCCGGAATGGGGCTTGATGGTTGCTACAAGTAAGAATTATGTACTGAACGCATGGTGGTATAGTGTATTCCCGGGATTGGCAATTTTTATCGCTGTACTTACTTTTAATTTACTGGGAGATGGTTTACGAGAAGTACTTGATCCTAAAACCAGGAAGAATTAGGTGAATAAGATGGGTAATTATTTGGAAATCAATAATCTGATTGTGAATTATAAAACTATTGATGACAAAAAAAATGTGTTGAATATTTCACGTATAGCTGTGGAAAAGGGAAAATCCTATGGTATTGTGGGAGAAAGTGGATCAGGCAAAACAGTGCTTGCGTTAACTATTCAAGGGCTATTAGCAACACCACCTGGTGAAATAGAATCTGGTGAAATTTTGTTAGATTCCCAAGATGTGCTAAAAATGTCCGCTAAGGAGATAAAAAAATTACGCGGGAATAAAGTATCCATGATATTTCAAGATCCAATGTCAACACTAAATCCAGTTTTTACCGTTGGGTTTCAAATGGAGAGAATTCTGATTGACAACAAGCACTATAATAAAACATTAGCAAAAGAAAAAACTATTGAAATGGCGAGATTAGTAAAGTTACCAGATCCTGAAGATACATTAAACAAATATCCACATGAACTAAGTGGTGGACAAAGGCAGAGAATAATAATCGGTATGGCTCTACTTTGTGGTGCCGAATTAATCATCGCAGATGAACCTACTAGAAATCTAGATGTTACTATTCAAGCTGGAATTCTCAAGCTCATATACGAACTTCAAAATGACTTGGGAGTGACCGTGCTGTTTATTGCAAATAATTTAAGTTTAGTATCAGCGGTATGTGATGAAATCGCGATATTGAGAAATGGAATTATTGTTGAACAAGGAACGACGGCAAACGTTATTAATAATCCACAAAATGAATACACAAAAATGTTATTAAAGTCAGTAACCCCACAAATGAAGGGAAAGTCTAATTGCCAAAATACGTTAGCAAGGGATAATACCATACTGACAGTAGATCATTTAAAAAAGTATTATCCAGTTCAGAACCAGTTTACAAGAAGGAAAAACTTATTTGTAAAAGCTGTTGATGATGTAAGCTTCTCTTTGAGTAAAGGTACAACACTTGGTATTGTTGGCGAATCAGGTTGCGGGAAATCGACACTAGTAAATACTTTGCTATATTTAATCAATCCTACAGAAGGTGAAGTAATCTTTGATAACAAGGCTATGTTTTCGCTAGAGAAAAAGAAACTTAGAGAAGAACGTAAAAATGTCCAAATTGTATTTCAAGACCCATTTTGGTCGCTGAATCCAAGGATGCTTGTAAAAGACATTATCGGGGAACCACTTAAGGTACACAAAAAAATGGGACGTGATGAGTATATTAAAGAAGTCATGTCACTTGCGGAATTGGTAGGATTACCTGGCACATCGATATTCAAATATCCGCATGAATTTAGTGGTGGTCAACGTCAGAGAATTGCTATTGCAAGGTCTCTTTCGGTTAACCCTAAAATGATTGTATTAGATGAACCTACATCTGCAATTGATATAGTATCACAATCGTCAATATTGGAACTGCTAGACTCGTTAAAAAATCAAATGCAACTAACCTATATTATTATTTCTCATGATCTGAGTGTTGTTCATTATATGGCTGATGAAATAATCGTAATGTATCTGGGGAAAATTGTTGAGAGTGGGCCTTCAGACATTATTTTTAATGATCCTAAACATCCATATACGCAGGCTTTGTTCAATTCTATCCCAAGTATGAGTATCAACAATGTAGATGATTTGGTTAGTATCAAAGGAGAAGTACCAAGCGCAATTAATCCGCCGATAGGATGTAGGTTTAATCCCCGTTGCGAGCACTGTATGGAGATATGCAAAACTAATCAACCATCAATGCAAACGATATCAAATAGAGAGGTTGCATGTTTTTTGTTCGAATCTTAATGGATGTAAAGAAAATATCGAATTGATTTATAGTCGTTTGAAAGGAATTGTAAAAATGGATATTGAATTAAAATCTGGATATAGAGAACATGTATTAAATAGACTTCACAAAGTAATGACTGATAATAATCTGGATATGCTTATTTTGTCCACATTCGAGAACATTTTTTATGCAACAGGATTTAGAAGTACAGCAGAAAGGGCAGTTGCGCTATTAAATAATGATGGTATTTATGGTATGGTAATACCGTATTTTGAAGCACCTTCTGCAAGGAAATTCTTTGGTGACAGCGTACATTTGTATTTCTTTGGCAATTTTAAGTTTTCATTTCACGAAGAGTCTGAGGATGAGTTTACAACTTACTTACAAGAAATGGAAGAACTATGTTTTAGTGACTATGATGAGGCGTTGGCATATGCAATTGAAAATAGTGGAATCAGTATAGGAAGAGTTGGCATTGACGAAAACTTTATCACTTTTGTGAGTTGGAATGCCTTAGTGGAAAAATTCAATAATATTGTATTTTCTCCTGCCGCAGACATAATTTATAATGCGCGTAAAATAAAACATCCATATGAAATAGAATGTTTGGAACGGGCTGCTGCAATAGTGGAACAATCAATAATAGCCGTAACTCAGCAGCTTCAAAAGGGGATGTCGGAACAAGATCTAGGCTGGATTTTCAATGCAGAAGTAAGCAAAAGACGTGCAGATGTATTTTTTAACGTTATTGCTATAGATGAACATGGCGCATTTGCTGATACACAAAGGACAGATAAAAAAATAAGAAAGGGATCACATATTCGGTTTGATGTTAGTTGTGATTATTTAGGATACAAATCAGATATTGCAAGAACTGCTGTAATCAGCGATTATAACAAAATGATAGAACAAACATATGATATCATTAGTCAAGGACAAGAATGTGCCATTGACGCTCTAAGGCCTGGTGTTAGAGTTTGTGATATTTATAATATCGCCATGAGCAAAATAAGAAAAGAAATTCCATCATACAGAAGAAACCACGTAGGCCATGGTATTGGCGTGGAGATGTATGATAAACCTCTAATAACTAAAGATAACACTGATATTCTAGAACCTGGTATGGTAATTTCAATAGAAACACCATTTTACCTAATAGGAAGTGGCAGTGCTCAAGTAGAAGATACAATATTAATTACAGATGAAGGTCATCGTATGTTATCAAAATCTAGTAGAAATATTATAAAAATTGAACTGTAAATAAGATAGATTTTGCATAGTATTAATATACTGCAACTACTGATTTTTAAAGTACAAAAGCCACAGCCTTTTATGATGGAAATTTATTCATAGAAGGCTGCTTTTTTTCATATTTTACAGATTTTTATCGGTAGTATTATTTGTTCGAAATGGTATACTTAACCACTTTGATATTGTTTTAAAGTTGCTACTTTTATCATCGAATGCTGCATATATTTCCCATTTAGGTGGTAAATTATCACCGCTAATCGGTATTTCAACAAGGTCATTATTCATCAACTCAGTTTTTATTATTGATTTCACCATGAACCCTGGTGCAATATCGTTTACTAAAAATGGTACTAATTGTGAGATGTTATCCATATTAAGTTGGAATGAATAATCACGAGGCTTATTATCTTGTATCCATTCAATAAAAGGGAAACTTAACTCGGAATAAATTAGTGGCATATTGAAAATTTCTTGAAGTGATATAGACTTTTTTTTGCTAATTGGGTTTCGTGGACTCGATACAAAAATAATGTCATCTTGAAAGCATTGTATTATTTGAAACTTCCGTAATCGGATCCCTTTGGCAATATATGCAATGTCTATGATATTGTCGATTAACAATTGTACGATTTCTTCGGAAGGGGCGTTTATGCCATGAACAGCGACATTTGTGTTTGAAATAAGAAAGCTATTGGTTAAATCGGTCAAATAATACCTCCAAATTGTGTCTATAGCACCTATTGTTAATGACTCATTATATACTTTGGTTGTATCCAATTTACTCTTGCTTTCTGAAAATAAGTCAACTATTCGTTTTGCATACGGCAAAAATAGTAGTCCTTCAGCAGATAGTTCAACTTGCCGACAGTTTCTGTTAAATAGCGGGTATCCTAACTGGTATTCAAGTTCTTGAATCCTTGTAGAAACAGTAGATTGGACAACATTTTGCATTTCGGCAACTTTAGTAAAATTTTTGTATTTTGCTAGTAAAAGAAATGTCTGAAGTTGATCTTGGTCCATGAAGTCCACCTACATTAAACAAAATTGTAACGAATTTACTTGTAGTATAAAACATTAAAATCTAAGCTACTAATTATTTTATTCTCGCGGTAATAATATGTCAATATCAGAATAATGTGTAAATAAAAAATAACTTTCCAAGGCTAACGGTGTAGTGCACAAGAGCAATATTAAAATGAAAAGCATGAAGCAAGACGGATGCATTGTAAAAGACATGAATAATGGAGGAAGAATATTTGCAATATTTTGATGTGTAAATCGTACATAAATAACGCTTGAATAAGGCTATTACCAAAGGGCAATGTCTACGGGAAAAGCAATAGATATTCGTAACAACGTAATAAGTACGGCTATTACTTGCAAAATATTCTGAAAATGATAGAATGAAAATGACAAATGACACTATATGTTCAACTTAGGAAAGGGGATTTTTAAATCATGGAACTGCTTGAAGAATTGACACAGGCTTGGGGTGTTTCAGGACGTGAAAGAAAAGTTCGAGACATAATTAGAAGAGAGGTTATGCCATATGCGGATGAGATAATTACTGACGCACTAGGAGATCTCATTGTTTTGAAAAAAGGCAAAGATTCTCCTCAAAAAAAGAAGATAATGTTTACGGCTCACATGGACGAAATTGGATTCCAGGTAACCAAAATTGATGATGATGGAAAGATCAGACTGTGCCAGGTGGGCTGGACATGGGCCGCCGCTATATATAATGATAAAGTGATTTTTCAAAATGGTACCATTGGTGTAGTAGGCTGCGAAGGCGAAATCGAAAAAGCGAAAAATGATGCAGCAAAGTTGTATGTGGACGTTGGTTGTACTAAGAAAGAAGATACGGAGAAGCATGTAAAAATTGGTGATTACTGCGGATTCATTGGGAAATACTATGAATTAAAAAACAATAAAGTGACTTCGAAATCATTAGATGACCGTGCTGGCTGTTATATCATGATAGAAGCACTGAAAGAAAATAAAGGAGAAAGCCCAAACGATGTTTACTATGTATTTACGGTACAGGAAGAGGTAGGCTGCCGAGGAGCGGGGGTATCAGCTGAACGAATAAAACCAGATATTGGATGCTGTGTTGATGTTACTACTGACCATTATTACCCAGTCGATCCAGATGGCAACAATGCCGTGGGTGAAGGGATTGGTGTTAAGTTTGGTGATCCATCTGCAGTGATGGATGAATATCTAGTTAACGAGATGATAAAATGCTGTGAAAACAACGATATTAAATACCAGCGAGATGTAATGATTGGGGGTGGCACTGAAGCGAGTACAATTAATCTGTCGCATTACGGCGTAAGAGTATGTGAGATCGCATTGATCGACAGATATCTGCATAGCCAGAGTTCAGTCGTATCAAAAGATGATATAGATGGAGCAATAAAACTGGCAGATGCATTTTCGAAACTTACTTTTGATTTTGACACCAACTAAGTTTAAATGCGTAAAAAATAGGAGGGAATGAAATGAAAAAGAAAGCGTTTGTAATAATTTTGAGCATTATGCTGATAGCAGCATTTTGTTTGACTTCATGCGGGAATAGTAAGTCGTCAGACAGTTCAACGGATACAGGTAAAAATGGCACTACGCTTGTTGTAAGAGATGAAGGAGAATGGACAGGCATTGATATGTATCAGTCTGAAGGCTGGTATGATATGCAGGGATTAGTTGCTGATACAGTTCTTGCAGAGGATCCAGACACACAGGAAGCCGTACCGCGTATTGCATCGAAATCAGTCTGGAGTGATGATGGTCTTACCTGGACTTTGACATTCCCTAAAGGGATGTATTACTCTACTGGTGAGGAACTTGAACCGGAAGATTTTGTTGCAAGCGTTAAATACGGACAAAAGGTCAGCCCGTATGCAGACGGATACAGCAATATAAAATCAATGGAAGTCAGCGGACGTGATGTTATCATGCACTTGAAAAAGTACCAGGCCGATACAGAATTTAATTTTGAAAGCTGTTTCACTGGAATAATTGACAAAGACGAGATTGAAAAGTTGTCAAAAGATGATATGCTTTGGGGATGCCATCCATATGGAGCGTATTATGTTGATGAGTACCAGCCAGGCGCTTATGTAATGTTAAAAGCAAATGAAAAGTATAAGACAAATTGCCCGCTGGTTGAGAATAAAGGTGCTTGTCCAATAAAGACAATAAAGATAGTCTTCTCAGGAGAGGGATTCACCCTTGCAAAAGGTGTAGAGACAGGCGATTATGATGTAATTGCACAAGTAGATTCAGAATCATATGATGACATAGCTGCTGCAAAGAATATAAAAATGATAGATTCATATCCTGCTTTTATTGATTATGCAGTAATGAATATTACTGATCCTTTATTCAAGGATAAGAACGTACGAAAGGCAATAGTATACTCAATCAGCAGAGATAATATGAGTAATTTTTTGAACGTATTTACTACACCTGCTTACAGTTTGATACTTCCTAAAGTAATAAATTATTCAAAGGATGCGGAAACATATTACAAAGACAATTACAGTTATGATAAAGCGAAGGCGGAGAAACTGCTGAAGGCTGCAGGGTGGATAAAGAATTCAGATGGTATATTGGAGAAAAACGGAAAGACCTTTACGTTCACTTATACTTGCCAAGACGATGCAACAACAAAGAAAATAGCCCAGTCGCTGCAATCGGATTTTAAAGCAGTCGGAATTGAAATGAAGATTGAAACCAAGGACTGGTCATATGTTTCAACTGATGTTCATAATGGAGATTTTCAGATGGCAAGACTAGGATTTGGATGGGGTGAGCCAATGCTGCTCCTTGACAATTTCTATAGTGAAAACACTAAGTGCACCATTCCTGATCCAAGCACGCTGAACGCAATGATTACAAAAGTAAGATCAACAACGGATTTTGATTCGCGCACGGAACAGGTCCTGGAAATTCAGAAGACAATGTTTGACTACTGCTCAATTGTACCGTTGGCAAATATTGGAGGATACAGATGCTGGAGGTCAGAAATCAAGGGAATTGTTGCTACATCTGTAGGCGGCTTCTTTCTCAATGATGTGGTAACTGATAAGGATGGTAACTTCAGAAATGTTAGCGAATAATGATGTAAATCATTTATAGTAAAATGAGATCAAGACCCAAGATACCCTCTGCTAGGTGAAATTCTTAGCAGAGGTTTTTTATTATTACATTATTTTATAGTACTATGTTTGACATTGAAAATTCAGGTAGAGAGTAGAATTTACGTGGGAGTGGGAAAAGGTTTTTTTATAATCTATTTCATTGTAATGTTAAGGAGACTTATTATTTGAGTACTTTGTTTTGATTTAGCTATAGTAATAATTCTGTTATAGCGAAAAGCACGTATTTTCATGCGTGCTTTTCGTATGAGAGTAAGTAGCTGCAATCTGTTTGTTATGATTATTCACTCATGATATCTTTGTATGGATTCCTTTCAAAAAACTTTGGCTCGATTTTATTGCCGTTTTTATCTCTATAAATCAAAGCTTTTCCCATTGAGGCTAAGAAGATAGAGACAAGTGGATTTAGCCATGCCAAGATTGTAAATGGTAAATATGCTAATGTTGCAACACCTAACACTGCCGTAAAATAAGCACCACTTGTTGACCATGGTACAATGGCGATAAATAATGTTCCACCTTCTTCAGTACATCTTGAAAGTATGCTCCTGTCCAGACCAACTCTGTCAAATGCATCACCGAATAATGTGCCTGTAAGTAATATAGCTGAATATGAATCGCCTGTTACCATAACCAAGAACATAGTATTTACAATTGCTGCAATTATCATAGGTGTTGGCCTGTTAATTTTTGAAGTAATCATCTTAACAATCGTATTTAAATAGCCACTACCTTGCAATATTCCAGCTAGGCTAATTACTATGATTGCGAGGGATGCCGTCCACATCATACTTTGAATGCCACCACGATTTAATATTGGTTTTATCATTTCTGATACATTATCAATAGAGTACCCATAGTTTAAATGTGTAAATACATCCGCAATAGAATTGCCCTGTAAGAAAATTGAAACTAGTGCTCCTGCTATTACACCACTGTACATTGCAATCAGAGGGTGAATTTTTTTTAAACTCATTATTAGCGTTACAATGACAGGAATGAAAGTAATGAAGTTTAAATTAAAGTTGGCAGATAGGTCATTTTCGATTTGAGTAATAGTTTCAAGATCGGCTGCCTGATGTCCGACTTTTATTCCGATAAAGATGAAAGCTAATAGTGTAATTATGTATGTCGGTGTAGTTGTCTTTGCCATTGCATGAATATGACTGTAGAGATCAGTGCCCGCACCTATTGGTGCTAAGTTTGTAGTATCTGAGATTGGTGACATCTTATCACCAAACAGAGCTCCGCATATAACCATACCTGCTGTGATTGCGGGTGGTATTCCAAGGCTCGCACCAATTCCCATGAATACAATGCCAAGTGTACTAGCGGTACCCCACGATGTGCCAACGGCTTCTGACATAATACTGCAAAGAACTAACCCAACAGGTAAAAAAATTGTTGGTGTGATAAACTTTAATCCGTAATAAATTAGAGCTGGAATTGTACCTGCCGATATCCATGACCCAACAACGGCACCAACTGTAATCAGGATGAGCATTGCTGGCATCGTTTTCCAGATATTATATACCATCATATCTTCAATTGCTTGAAATTTATAGCCTTGCTTCATAGTAAGCCCGATAACTACCATCAAGCCAGAAAGTGCGGTAATTACGGTGTCAATTTTAAATACAATTAAGCCAAGAAATACAATAATCAAGAACGAAAAACATACAATAATCGAAAACAAAAAACTGGGTTCCTTACCGTTGTTTTTCGGTTGAGCGACATTAGTAGTAGCAAAACTAGTTTGGTCAGATGGCTTCACTTCTTCTTCAATTTTTATAATCGTTTCATGATCATTCGCTTTCATTATAGTCTCCTTTCATACTAATCGTTTGATTTAAATTCGTTATAATTTAGATCAAAACCAAAATACTTCGGTTCAATATATTTTAATATGCGACTATCTTTTAGTACGGGGTTGCATGGCATAGCATATACATCAATATTGATACCTTCAACAATATCATCATTGCGCAGCGGCATTAAAATATTGGGCTCAATGGTACAAATCAAATCAGGACTTGATACTACATATTCGTCATCAATCCATACAATATGAGTTTCATTCTTAAAATACATTTTCAATGTGTTCCCTGAATAGTTTTCGATACCTTTTAAGGTATGAATGCCAGTGTAATAGCCTTCTTCGTCTTTCCATTCCTTTTTGATTACTGTCCCTCGGAATAATTTCTTTGCACCTGCAGGTTCAAGTTTTTTTTCTAAACTATTAGGATCACCTTTTGCCTGTTCTATTAATGATCCAATACTATATGCCTTACTAATTGATCCCCTTACGACTAATCGTTTTAATTGTTTACCGGAAACCGGGAAACCGGCTATTGCTGTTGAACCAAAATCAACTTCACTTAAATATTTGCCAATCCTTTCAGCAACGGTCAGATTAACGGCATCTTTAATGATGCAAACATTACCGTATTTATCAAAACTTATTGCAGGACAAAGATTGACGTTTTCCTTTTGCAAACTGATTTGAAATATCTCTGGAATAGCCCTGCCAGCATAATCGCCGTCGATAATGTTCTTGCCCATTAATGTTGCAACTGCCATCGGTGCAGGCAAATTGGATCCGCCAACCTCAAGCGGTACAACAATGTCAACATGCTGCCCGGTATATTGTTCCCATTCGTTAATTGCGTTGACCATATTAGTTGGATATTTAATATCTGTAAGGCCTAGATTTTGCATTTTTGCTCTTTTTTCATCAGTCATAGGTGCGGTGGATCCCATTAGAAATGTGCATATTCCAATTGCATCATCAGGGATGCTGTCTACGTCTCCCCACTCAATTGACCCCTTTTCATTAAGAGCTTCGGTAAGGACCCTAAGCCCCTCTGAAGGGAATCCGCCGCCACCTACACCAAGAAATGTACAACCCTGTATAAATATTTCGGCTTCTTTTAATGTTTTTATTGATCCTTTCATTTTATTGTCCTTTCTAATATCCTTTTGGCAGTTTTATTATTTTGTCGATGGGCTTCATATAGGTCATACTGCTATTGAATACGCCGCAAGTTACAAGTGCTTCTATCATTTTCAAAGAAGCTGCAGCAGGGTCTATCACAGGAACATTTATATTTCTTTCCTGCAATCGATCAGTAATTCTTTCCGCAAAACCAGCGAAACCGGTACATCCTAAAACAATCACATCTGCCTTGTCTTCTGTCACGCTTTTTTCTGCTTCGCAAAAAATCTTATCAAAAATTGTCTCGCTGCCATCCCCTATGCTGGTAACTGGGATATTTGCATTCCTTACCGATACTAATTTCCCATTGAATAGGTATTCCTGATTTTGCTTCATTATCATCGGAACAATATTGGGTAGAATCGTAACGATACTAATTCTTCTTCCTATTGCCGAGGCTAATGTCATTGAAGCTTCGCCTGAACCTATAACGGGTACCGTTACCGCTTCCCTGCAAGCATCTACTCCAGGGTTTCCAAAGCAATAACTTACTATTCCGTCAAAACCATCTTGTTCACCTTTTATTGATTCTTCTACAACATAAGGTGAACTGTAGACAAGATCAAATTCATTCTCAATTGATTCTGGTCCATATTCCAAATGGCGTGCCACTATTTCAATACCAGAGTGTGAGAATTGTTTAATTATGTCTTCTTCCAGAAAATCGGACCGGTTTGTTATAATTGGTCTAATAAATAAAATTTTCAAAGTATCACCTCTTTTATTTGTATGGATCCATTTCGTCGACATTATTACTTGAGCAATTAATGTGCCAATCTAAAATGCTAATAAAAAGACGCAGAAAAACATTTTTATGTTTTTCTGCGTCATATTTGTAAAATACATTTACACTATCTGTAAACATTATTTACAGATGTAAATAATGTTTACAGGAGCTAATCGCGATATGATCCAATTTCATTAGGAATTTTGTAATGTTTTAATTTATTGATTACAGTAGTATGCGAAATGTTTAAATTGCTGGCTGCTCGTCGAGATGATTTGAATTTTGACATTGCTCGATCAATGTATTCCTTTTCGATACTTGACAATAATTCAGGAAGGTCAACAGGAAAATTTTCGTCACCAATGTCTAACTCATTGGAATTATCAGTTTCGTTTAGGAATTGCCTATAATCTAGGATAATATCATTGCTGTCAATAACATCGTTGGCTATGAATACCGCTCTTTCAAGAACATTATTTAGTTCACGAACATTACCTGGCCAACTAAAAGTAACAAGCCGTTGCATTGCATCATTAGTAACGTTCATTGTGGGTTTATTATTCTTCATGCACAAATCATTTACAAAATACTTTGTCATAAGCTCGATATCACCCACACGGTTTCTTAAAGGAGGTATATATATGGGAATTATATTCAATCGATAATACAGATCCTCACGAAAAGTTTTCATTTTGATCATTTCTTCAAGGTTCCTATGTGTCGCTGAAATTACGCGCACGTCAATATCTATTTCATGTGTACCACCTATCCTGCGTATTTGGTGCTCCTGTAAAGCTCTAAGAATTTTTGCTTGCAGATGCATGGCAAGCTCGCCAATTTCATCTAGAAACAATGTTCCACCGGTAGCAAGTTCAAAGTAACCCTGCTTGCCGCTTGAATTGGCTCCGGTAAATGATCCTTTCTCATATCCGAAAAATTCGCTTTCAATAAGAGCCTCAGGTATAGAAGCACAGTTAACGGCAACAAAAGGGCCATCGGCTCTAAGACTTTCCATATGAATCGATTTTGCGAATAATTCTTTTCCAGTACCGCTTTCACCCCTTATCATGACTGACGCGTCCGATTTTGAAACCGATTTTGCTAAATCAATTGTTTTCTTGATTTCCTGACTTTCACCAAGTATATCATTGAATGTAACCATGGAAGGCCTCATAATAGTATTAATTAAGTTCCTTATGCCTGCCATCTCTTTTATTATTACAAAGTAACTGGTAACTTTTTCGTGTTCATTTTTTACAGGGTTCAACTCAGCTAGATATCCTTTTTCTTTGCCGTTATTTTCTCTAATAAATTCAATGCTGCAATGCTTGGTATTATTATTTAGCGCAGGGCATGCTTCCTTAAAAAGACCTTTTAAGTCGGTTATATTTTCTTTTTTGTAATATAACATACGTTTGCCTTTGTCGTTAAAACTTGTTATGTAGCCATTTGGATCCGCTTTTATTATCGCATCATCAATATTATTTAACAATGTAGAGAGTTCCACTTCTATTCGTTCGTATTCCATTAAGTCAATATATGATATACTTTCGATTTCTGGGACTCTTTGTTTCATAAAACTAAGAAAATCATCTTCTGACATTGAATCATTCCATTCTAATTTCACACAAATATAGGGGTCTGATTCCATCGTAATTATATTGATGCCATAGTCCCATATTGCCTTAAGAACTAAAAAAATTAGTCCCATACGGTTTGGTGTACCATTGATCTTGATTCTTCTGATATCATTCAATTATTTTACCTCCTCGTTCAATATTTGCGGTAGAATTGATGTTAGTAGTTTGATCCCATTTTTGATGCACTTTTCATCAAGGTGAAATGTATCTGTATGCAAACTGCAACTATCGATCTCTTTGGTGGATTTGCACCCTATGTGGAAATAGACTCCTTTAGCTGATTTGGTATAATAAGCAAAATCTTCAGCACCCATACTTGGCGTTTCTCTAATTATTACACTGTTTTTACCGAACATTTTTTTGCTTTCTCGTTCCACCAACGATACTAATTCGTTATTGTTTATAAGCGGATCGTAACTTTCGTGAATATTGACTTCCGCCCGTGCACCAAGTCCAATAGCAACATTTTCAGCAATTGCTTTTACTCTTTGCCGCATGTAAACTCTTTGCATTTGGGTCAATGTACGCAGGGTGCCCTTTGTATAAACGATTTCGGGAATGATATTTCCCTTGGTTCCTCCGTTAATAATACCAAAAGTAAGGACAGCCGAATCGGTTGCCGCAATATTTCTGCTAATCAGAGTCTGAAGTGATGTAATGATGTATGACATTGCAACTATTGGATCGACACAATTCTCTGGCTCAGCAGCATGTCCGGGTTTCCCATGAACTGTTATTTCTATTTCGTCTGATCCTGCATTTAAACAACCACTTTTTATTTCAACCTTCCCGGTTTCGATATATGGCATGACGTGAATACCTACAATGGAAGATACTAACGGATTATTCATGCATCCATCTGATACCATATATTGTCCACCACCTATTGTTTCTTCTGCTGGCTCAAAGAAAAATTTAATATTACCTTCTAAAGAATTCTCTTGCTGTTTTAATGCTATTGCTGTTCCAAGTGCAATAGCGGTGTTTGCATCGTGTCCGCATGCATGCATTACACCTTTGTTTTGAGACTTATAAGTTGTGCTGTTTTTTTCGTCAATTGGAAGAGCATCAATGTCAGCTTTAAGCGCAACTGTATTATTACATCTTTTACCGCGAACAATTGCTACGATACCATGTCCTCCAATATTACACTGATGCTCAATATTGTATTTGTCGAGTATGTTACTTATTGCGGCAGCAGTATTTACCTCATTTTCACTAAGTTCAGGATGCTGATGCATCCATCTTCGAAATGTTACCATTTCAGCAGCTATTTCATTAAAATCAATTGAACTATTCATATTTACCTCCCAATATTAAATGTTTTAAATATTAGAGAAGCAAATAGTATACCAATAAAATAGTGAATTGTTATTAATAAAGCAATTATATCATACCGCCGCAATACTTCACCATTTTTTTGGATGCAGATAAGTACAATACATACCTTTGACACTGCAAATTCTACTTCCTGGTTTGACATTGCAAATTCCAGTGAAGGGTAGAATTTACAATGGCAAATAAAATCAAAAATAAATATGCAACCCAATATGGCTATTAGTATCTATTAATATAGAGAAATACAAAGCTAACATGGGGTTATTATGCAAAAAATATTATGAGGTAAAGAATATGAAAAAGATAATTATTAGATTTGCTATTGTCATTATTTCAATTACATTGGTTTCATCGTCGTGGCCGTTATTTGCATTTGCAGATGACATGAACAACGAAATGCAATATGAATTCGAAAAAAGCGATGATGTAGTTAAAGGGGATGATAGTGCAATTCAGTTGATATCAATGGAAAACAGTAAGAAACTAGATCAAAAGGGCTCTATAATATCAAAAGCACCGATTGACCTAACGTCTGATAGAAAGATATCTTTTGATTACTATATGGGTGGAGGGTCAGGCGCTGACGGAATCTATGTATTGTTTACTGAAAAAAAAGACCCTACATCCGAATATTTATCTGAAATTGGTTATTACAACTATAAAAACCACCATGCTGACCCAGGCTCCAGATTTGGTGTTGAATTTGACACATATTGGATTTATCCACCAGAGGATATGGTAAATACTGGCCAACATATTGCTATTATGAATCAGGGCAAACATGTAAAGGTAAAGCCTTGCAAGAAATTAAATGATGCGAGGTGGCACACTGCTGTGATTACGGTTGCGAACAGCAATGTGACTGTAACGGTTGATGGTGAAGAAATGGCAACCGGAGATGTTACCGCAATGAGTAGTGCATATTTGAGTATAGCTGCATATTCAGGGTTATATACCGACGCTCATATAATCAAGAATTTGAATATTGATGGCAATCCTGCAATAGTGGATGGCATAATAAGTAAACCGATTGCGAGCGTAAAGAGCGGAAAGTATGATAGTATACAGAAGATAACGCTTACAACGGCTAGCAAAGGTGCAGAGATATATTATTCTTTGGATGGCAAATATCCTTCTACCGATAATGGAATAAAGTACATTCCAGGAGATACGATAACAGTAGAAGATTCCATTGTGCTGAAAGCTGTAGCCTATAATGCAACAGATCATGAATACAGCGATCTTGCAGAATATGATTATTCAATTCAAGGAGAAACAAAATCTGATAGTGGAAACAGCATGTCATTGCTTAACAACATTAGAGGCACGATAAATAGCGAATTAGGGAAATGGTTTGTAAAAAATATCAAATTAAAAGCCTCATTAGTAAAATTTGATTTAGAAACGACTGAAGAAGCAAATGGGGATAAGAAAGTTAAGATATGGATTGGAAAAGAAGGAAATGTTAGCGGTAACAGTATAGAATGGGGCAACCTAAAAAAGAACATTGCCCAAATTAAGGAACAAGCAGCAAATGTGGAGACATTAATTCAAAAAATGGATGCCGCTGGTGGAGCGGTGAGCATTGATTCGTTTTTAGATGCTGATAAGTTTACAAAAGGACCAAAGTTAGATGTGATGGGATATTACGAAGTCGATTTTGACAAAAGAGGAAACGTAATAAATACGGACAATAACAGTGGGACGCTCATTGCGGCTGCAAAATGGGAAGGAGAGAGAACTAAACAGTTTATTACGCCATATGGGCCGTTATATTGTGGCCTCAAAGGTAAAGTTGAGGCTGAAGCCGAGGATGACAAGCTGAGTTATTCTAATGGTGGATTAACATTTGATGGTACAACAGAAGTAACTCCTGAGTTTGATATTTTAGGGGGATATGGATTGCATAGACTGGCATCGATAGGCGGTACTGGGGCTGCGAGTTGCCCGGCAACAATATGTTCAAAGCTGAAGGATTGCACGTGGAAAATTATCGGTGAGATAAAAATCAGTTTTGAAATGGCTTTTGTTGGCGAGTTCGATTATCAGTTAGCAAAGAAAGAATTAAATTTGTATCCACCGGAAGAGGGAACAGGTGGACCAATCGCAGGTGATGACGATGACACATTGGAAGTATTAGGAATAAATGCGACAGGAAAAGTTACTTGTATTGATAATTTATATACATCCAAAACCACTCAGTTTAATTGCAGGCCTATAAAAATAAGAAAATCATCGGCTTTGTCAAAGAAATCTTCAGAGAGTACGGCGAATGCCATCCTTCAAGAGTGGGGATTGAAAACCAGTACTCCTAATATTGTTAGGGTAGGGAATAAAACCGTGATGGTTTTCCAACAAACAAATACATTGCGAGAAGGCAGTTTTAATCAAACTGAGTTGATGTACTCTGTTTATGACGGAAGTTGGAGCGAGCCAAAACCAGTTTGGGATAATGGTACCAGTGATTTATATACAAGTATGAAGGTTATTGGTGGTAAACTATTCCTTACATGGAGTAAAGAAAAAAAACAGATTAATTCAAGATTAAGTGTTGATGATTCATTGAATGAAACAATCAGAGAGTCGGAAATAAGTGTGGCTGTATTTGATGAATCGGATAACTCTTTCCATAATCAACAATTTTTGACGAATAATAATTACATGGATATGTCGCCAATAATATTTGATAATGCAGGGCAACCGGCAATAATCTGGACTCGGAACACTGCAAATGACATTACAGGAGAATTTGGTGAGAATCATATAATGATGAGCAATTATTATTCAAACAGTTGGAGCGAGCCGGCTGATATGTTAAATACAAAGAAAGTTATTGGTGATATTACTGGATTTAACAGAGACGGTAAGACTATATTAGTTTATACCGTATATGACAATCCAAACGGAACAACTGGTACTGTTTCAAGCGTATATGTCAATAAGGACGAACAAAATACGTGCATTTCTGATGATAAAACAAATGCTGCAGATGTTCAGTATATGGACGGAATCATTTACTATTGGCAGGAAGGAAATATGGTTGCATATAATGTTGACTCTGGTGAAAGTAAAGTTATTTCGCTTCAAAAGGGAGTGATTAATCATAATGCCAAAGTTTATAGTAATGGTACGAAGACTGAAATAATCTGGTCGGATGCAGATGATACAGGCAATTCGGGAGTAATATATGGTTCGATTAAAACTGAAAACGGTTATAGCGAGCCGATTGAATTATATAGGTTTAGTGATAAACAGATACATTTCTTGGATAGCCTAATGCTGGAAAATGGTTCGTGGCAATTTATTACAAACTTGTGGGAGAACGTAGACGATGAGGTTAAATCGGATTTGGATTATGTCGAAGTAAAACCGCAAAAGAAACTTAAATTAAATGATATTATTTTGGATGAGGATCTTCAGGATACGACTACTAAACAAATTCCGGTTAAATACCTCGTTAGAAACGTTGGCGAAGAGCCTATCAACAGTGTTACCATTACGATAGATAATAATGACAGCGGAGCAAATATTGAAACCAATACTATTAACTGCAGCATTGAACCAGGAAGCTCAGATATATTGGAATCGGTTATTGACGGATCTCTGTTTAGTGAACCGACAAACGTCAAAATCAGCGTTGTTGCAACAGGCCAAAGCGTTGATGCAAATAATTGCATAGTGAAAAAGATTGGTTTATGTAATAATAGTCTTAGTGTTAGCAAGGTGGAAACCGAAGAAGATATTAGTTTTGTTGCTAAGATAACGAATAATTCAAATTCTGCAACAAGCGGTACAGTGTATGTTTATGACAATACAGAGGGCGGAAATGTTATTACATCATTTAATTACGATTCAATAAGTAACGGAAAGTCAAAAGTAGAAACGATTACGATAAAGAAAAAAGCATTAACTTACAATAAAAACGGAGCGGTATATTTTTTGATAAAGGACGTTACCGATATTGAGGACTGTAATGAATTTGACAATTATCAAATAAAAACTACATATGATCCTAATTATGTTCCAAAGACACCTGGCACTGATCCTTCATCAGGAAATACCGGTACGAATTCAACAACCACCGGAGGTACTTCAGAAGGTTCACAAAGCATTATTTCATATACCAATAAAATAACACTTGATGCAGCAAAATATATTTACACTGGGAGTGAAATAAGACCTGTCGTTACTATTGCTCAGCTTGTTGAAGGCAAGGATTATGATGTGAAATATAGCAATAATGTAGCGGTTGGAAAGGGAATAATCACTATTACAGGTAAAGGAAAATACAAAGATAAAACAAGCATTAACTTTACAATTTACCCTTCAAAGGTCCTTAACCTTAAGGTAAAACACTATAAGGGACATACTGCATTGCTTACATGGAAATCGCAGTTGGGTGCAACTGGGTATGCAGTTTATAAACGCGTTAACGGTAAATATTATCTTGTTAAAAGGGTAAAAAAGGACAGGTGTTATATACTTAAAATGAGATATAATAAAGCGTATTCCTTTGTTGTTAGTGCATATTATCGCAACCAAAACAATACGTCATATGGTGCAAAAAGCAACAAGGTGACAATCACTTTGCGACAGAAAAACGGGTCACAAAATGATAAAAAGTAGTATGAAGTTTTGGCATATAATAACATAATAGTTTATGAAATTTGTCCGCTGCGGATGCTGATCTTTTGCATTTACAACGGACATTTTTATGTAAATTATCGCAGTAATGGCGACAAAAAAGTGGGTAACTGTTGGAAGTTCTAGTAATAGATTGGGAAACTAAATCATAACGAAATAATAATTTGTTCTATAATAGATATTTCTTTTTCCTTCGACAATGGCACTAAAAAGAAAAGGCGATTCAGCAACCTTGCGCTGCAAGTTTGACGGGTTTGTCTCGCTCTTCGCTCGACTGCACCCTAGCACTTCGTGCCTGAATCGCCAAAGGGCGTCGAGAATTATGCCGAAAAAAACAACCTAATGGCGACGCCCTTAATTAAACTCAAGACAAAGAAATATAGGATTTCAGATAAAGAGATTAATGTGATTTTGAAATAAGAAACTGAGAAAATCAAAAAGCACTATTAAATAAGAAATACAGATTTTTTCTCGATAAAACCGTCACATAAAGTAAAGGCAGACGGTTTTGAACGTGAAATTAACGCGTTTGTTGTTGGAAATCAGCCGTTTTTACATTGAAACGTTTTTTTGGCTGAAAAACGATAAAATGGACCAACGTGAATTTACCAGATATTTACAATTGCGTTCATGCTGCGAGCGTGCTTTTTTGTCTTTCACCATGCAGTTAATCAGCTGCACTGATGTCAGAATTGGTTGAGTTGCAAAAAAGTTGTCATGCTCAGATGTACAAGAATTGATAGCACATCTATCAGTAACGCAAAAAATACTGCAGTTAGGTAACCGCGTCTTATTTCTTGTAACAGCATGAATATTATGTTGATGTGACATTTAAGATGCATTTATTTTATGCAATATTTAATATTTACTAAAATTATTTTGGCGGACTCCGCAAGTAAATGATATCCAACAAACGCCCATGTATTGCAGGTGTAAGGTCAGGCCGAAAGCAGTTTATCTGATGAGCATTATGCAGATGATTTTTTCGATCCTGCTGATAGTGTCCAAGTGTTTTTCTGAAGATACTGATTTCATTAGGAATCATTCAGCCATCGATATCAAATGCCTGTAACGGTCAAGAGAACGAAACCAAGAGAATTAGCGAAGGCGGTCATCACAGATCCAATATGTTGGTTCTGACAGCTACGCAATCAAATATGCTCAATAGAAATCTTGATGAATGGTGAACCGACGCTGGCACCGAAAGATTCTGCATAGAAAAAATAATTACGGCGTAGCCATAAAAAATAGGACGTAGAAATTCGTATCAGGCTGATGAAAAAGAAAGTTAGAAGCGTTGAGGTTATCACAACATGGTATGGCACTTCTGCGGGAAGCGCATAACAGTATTTACATTTTATGGGCGGATCTATAGAATTATCAATTATTGCCAGACGTGGCGAATAAATACACAAAGTTACACTGCATCAATAAAAATCGCTTAAAACGCAAGCCAGAGTCTAATAACCGCATCGTAAGACCGAATATGATCTTTGACCACACAATGGCGATACTTTATTTCAAGATCACCTGCTTGTCATATTTCTGTTATGTTGATTTATGAAACACACTCTTTAGACAGTCAGAGATATTTCCTCATTCCAGGAACATCTAAATATAGTTTGTTGTATTTAATATTATCACGCAGTTTCACTTTACCACCTAGCATATAACATTCAATCAAAAGTTTTAGCAGCGGTCTTCGGGAACAATGCAACTAATGCAAATCAATCCAGGAGACGTCTTTTGTTGTTCACGGTGTTCCATACTTCAATTCCACTGCACCGAATTTTCGAAAAAGGGGTGCAAAAGTACAGTAAACTATGGATAAACAGGTAATATATACGCATTATATGACATATGCGACACTTAACGCAAACGTTTTAATTCCAACGTTTATCGAACACAAGATTATTGAAAAAACGCGAATGCTAATGTATAATTTTACTAGAAACTTTAGGAGGCGAACATGGCTATATATTTACTGGATTACGAAAACATTCAAGATATTTCACTGATCAGAGAAATAAAATCAGGCGACAGGCTGGTGGTCATTTACACAGGAGCAGCTGGAATCAAATTAAGGCAATTAGAACATCTGAAAAACATAGGCGTAGAAGTTGAATACCTGGAGGTTTCACCGGGGAGCAATGCGTTAGACTTCCAGCTTGATGTTTACCTTGGCTATTTGATCGGCAATGCCGCAGACAATCGATATGTCATTGTCAGCAACGACGGTGGTTATAAATTCGCGGCAGACATGGCCTCTAAGCTCGGCGCGTCTGTCAGTCAGCTCACATCAAAGCTGCCAAAGCAGCAGCCGAAGAAAAATGAACTGCCGGCTGTGCAAGCTGAACAACTTCCTGAGAAGATTCTCCCTAAGCAGCTGCGTCAGGAAGCAGAACCAGCAGAACACGCGAACAAAGCCTCATTATTCAAAAGACTAAAGGCGGCATTAGTTGATTGAAGAGAAATGTTTCATTGTTTGTTTATTTAGGCGAAAAAGTGAGATACGGTATGGCAATAATTATTAGGGTTATGTTGAAAGAAGAATGATATGTAATGAGCCCTTAAACTTTCATATAACGTTTTATTATTGTTAGGTATTCTGAAGCGTATTTTGAAAGTTCAGCATCACTTTTTTTAACATATCCTATTTCAAACTTATAATCACTAATGTCTGTTAGTATTGATGATTTTAATCCATTGTAAAAATCACCAGTTTTGTTGTATGCGTTAACATTTTTAGTGCCTACAAAATAAACATCCTGATAATGAAGCATAGTGGAAAGACTTGCACGATCCGAAAGGCAAAGAAATGATCCAGGCTTTGTTATTTCTATTAAATGATTATTAATGCTCTTGAAAATATCATTATCGTCGTCGATTATTACCATTCGTCTGCCTCTAAGAAAAGATTTGTCTATTTCTTTATAATCCTTTTTAAAGAGCTCGCTCTTTTCGCCATATATTAGCACGGTGGGCTCATCGGATAACTTGACAAATTCAAGATTATAAGCTTCAAGCAGATATTTCCATAAATGTTTGTTATATGATGGCATTGAGAGAAAACCAAGTTCGGAAATCCCATGTGATACATTATTAATAATGTCCATTCTTGATTGTTCTCTAAAACTGAAATTGATTGCGTTATGATTGTAGCAGTTACATAATTCGGAAAAAGCAACGCTGGCATACTCCAAAAAATATACCGACACACTGAAATGTTCATTAGTAACAATATCATCTGAACTTGCCAAATTTAATATTTCTTGATAATCCGATAGTATTTTTTCACCAGATTGAATAAAATTATGGCCAAAGTTAGTTAGCGTGAGCTTATTCCCTTCTCTAACAAATATGTTATTTCCCAATTCAGTCTCTGCGGCTTTAACAGATGATGATAAACTAGACTGTGCAATATAAAGGTTCTTAGCGGCAGCATTGATTGAGCCTGTCTTTGCAATTTCTATCAGCTGCTTAATTTGTTCTATTCTCATCTTTGCACCTGCCATAAAAACTATAATAAAAGGTGAAATATATTAAGATATATAAATCATACTATCATATCTAAACATCAAGTCAAGCAATGGAACGAAATGTTCTATAGCACTATCGATTATCTCATTTAGTGAAAATTCCGATAATATTAGCGCATTTGAGGATAAGCTATTGCGATAATACAGTAATATAATAAAGGCAACAAATATCATTTTATACCGAAGGAGGTAGAGTATGAACAGTTTGATTAGTTCCGACAATGTCTTACTTGTTTGGATGATTGTCATCGTAATGACAACATTTGCTATTTTTGCAGAACAAAAGTTTAAGTGGGGCGCATTCATTGGAAGCGCAGTTATTGCAATTTTCTTCTCTATGATATTATGCAACTTACATATTACACCAACGTCTTCGCCAGTTTATACGGCAATTGGTGCGTATGTACTGCCTCTATCAATCCCGTTATTATTGTTTAAGTGTAATGTTAGAAAGATTATAAAAGAGAGTGGTAAAGAATTCATCTATTTTCATATTGCTGCAGTAGGCACTGTTGCCGCGGCGTTTATCTGCGGATTCATATGGCATTCGAAAGAAGAGATTGCAGGTGTAGCCGCGATGACAAGTGGAGCATTTGTAGGAGGAACAGTAAATCTAGTAGCTATGGGAAATGTATTTAATATGGATGCACAATATATCAATGCTGTTGCAGTAGGTGCAAATATTTTGCTTGGATTCTTAATGCTGCTGCTGAGCGTTGCTGGCAATTTTAAATTCTTTAGATCGCATTTTAGGCACCCATATATAGATGAGTTTGAGAGTGGAGCAGATAAAACAAAGTCAATGGCGGCACAGTATTGGAAACCGAAAAACATTTCTCTTTTGACGCTTGCGATGTGCTTAGCCGCAACATTTGTAATCACAGGAATAAGTTCAGTGATTTGCACAGCTGTTAATGCTACGGATGCTCCTATGATAGTAAAGCAGCTTTTCGGAAATATTTATTTGATTATGACATTAATTACTGCGACAGTAAGCACTATCTTTCCAGACTTCTTTGCAAAACTTGAAGGAGCAGAGGAATTAGGCAATCTTGCAATCACGATCTGGTTTACTACATTAGGATGTGCTGCAACTGCAAAGGATGTGCTGGCAGTTGGTTACGTGTTAGTATTCATGGCAATTGTTATAGTAATCAACTTTTTGGTTTCGATGTTCTTTGGTCATATGGCAAAAGGCAGTTATGAAGAGATGGCTATTGCAAGCTGTGCAACAGTAGGTGGACCTACAACCGCCGCTGCACTGGCAATAAACAAAGGCTGGGGAGATCTGATTGTTCCTGGAATCCTCGTTGGATTATGGGGATATATAATCGGTAATTATTTGGGAGTTGTAGTAGGAGATTTCTTCCTGTAAGATACGAAATACGGTAATTGACACGTGCATTTTGTGCGTGGATACGGCTAATAAATGGGAGATGAAATTCATGTATGATATATTAATTAAAAATGGAACCATAGTTGATGGATCAGGAGGTAAAAGTTATAAATCAAATATTGCATGCAGTAAAGAAAAAATAACAATATTAGAATGTGGTACGGAACCTGAAGCACGTGAAGTGATCGATGCGACAGGTAAGATGATATTCCCGGGCTTTATTGATGCGCATACTCATGGAGATGTACCACTTGGACAGGAGTTTGCCTCACTGGCAAAGATCTCTCAGGGTATTACAACTCAGGTTGCAGGTATGTGTGGCATGTCTGTTGCACCAGTAAATCCAAAGTATGTTTCCATGCTACAGGATAGCATGGGGATGCTTGCAGAAAAGTTTCCTCCAAACATGCATGACTTTACAACTTTTGAGAAGTACTTAAAATATGTTGACACATTATCGACTCCTGAGAATACAAAATTTTTGATAGGCCATTTGACACTAAGAGTCGCAGCAATGGGGTATGAAAACAGGGAGCCAACGAAAGCTGAACTTGACAATATGAAATCAATGTTGGAAGAAGCTCTGCAGGCAGGTGCAGGAGGACTTTCTAGTGGGCTTGTATATGTACCTAGCGCATATGGTAAAGAACCTGAACTCACTGAATTATGTAAGGTTGTTGAGAAATATGGTGGTATTTATACAACACATATGAGAAATGAAGCCAATGATTGCATCAAATCTGTTGGAGAATCAATAAATACTGCAAGAAATTCTGGTGTAAATCTAATTATTTCTCATCATAAACATGCTGGGAAACAAAACTGGGGAAATTCAAAAATTACATTAAAGATGATTGAGGATGCCAATAATGAAGGCCTATCAGTAAATCTCGACCAGTATCCTTATAGAGCGTCTATGACACAACTGTCGGTTTGTGCTCCGCCAAAGTATTATACGAAAGGTCTAGAAGGTATGGCGGAATACTTGAAAGATCCTGCGGTGAGAGCTCAAATAAAAGAAGAAATGAATGACCCGACAACGGATTACGATAACTACTATTTGAATTCTGGCGGTTGGTCTGGGGTGTTGATTGCAAAATCAGTTAATATGCCGGATGTTGAAGGCATGACTATTCAGGAATATGCAGAAAAGAAAGGGATGGATCCGTTTGATATTTTCTGTGAAGTCATGATTGCTAATCGGGGTGTGGCTACAGCTATTTATTTTGAGATGTGTGATGAAGATATCTTCAATATCATAAAATACAAACGCACAGTAGTTGGAACGGATGGCATATTAAGGGCGGCAAGTGATAAACCTCATCCAAGGGCATTCGGTACTTTTCCGCATGCAATAAGAGTGTTCGTGAAAGAACAGCATATCTTGACTTTAGAAGAAATGATTCATAAGATGACGGGACTCACGGCTGAGGTAACTAAAGTCCCTTACAGAGGATTGATAAAAGATGGCTATTATGCTGATTTGCTCGTTGTTGATTATGAAAAACTGACCGATAAAGCGGATTATGTAAATCCGAAAGAGTTATGCGAAGGCATTGATTACGTTATAGTAAACGGGGCAATTACCTACAATGATAAAAAATTGAGTGGACAAAAGCCGGGACACCCAGTTTTGATGAAATAACTGCTTCGGTGGTGGCATGAGGTTTAGTCCTCATGCCACCTTTATTGGCGCTTTAGCTTGACAAAACCCCTGGTTCTACCAGGGGTAGGTAAAGATACTTCCAGTATATTTAAAATAAAGAAAACCCCTGCTACAATAGTGATGGTTTAGCAGCCGCATCGCTATCG
>Ga0183096_1000551_pt1 | contig 46978 bp, 37 predicted proteins | sample Biomet5_FD_127791 | JGI IMG/M metagenome (GOLD analysis project Ga0183096, IMG submission 127791) | Microbial communities from bioreactor (seeded with sewage sludge) at LBNL, California, USA - Biofuel metagenome 5 (version 2) (version 3) | ecosystem: Engineered > Bioreactor > Anaerobic >... | reverse complement strand
TGCGTTGAGGCAAGCTTAAGAAACTTGCCAATAGACCAGTCGGCATATTCTATAATTTTCTGCTGAATATCGGTGGAATGCGGCTTAAATGGAATGCCATTTGGTATCACATAAGGCCCATGATCGTTTTCGGTCATAAAACCAGCAAAAAACGGTTTGCCATCTTTAGCCAGATTGCTTAGCCTTGGCACGGCAAATTCAAAAAGATAATCATCCGTAACTCCAAGCGTACTCATAATTTTATCCGAAGGATAATCTTTTTTCGAGTATACTTTCTGAAAAGAATTGGAATTAAGGAAGCCGCCAATATTATCGAACTGTTCATCGTGTGTAGTAAAAAACACTGTCTGGTAACCATGTTGGATAAGCGTGTTCGAAAAACCTGTAAATTGCGGCACAACAACTTTATCCATAGGGTGCTGGCGCAATATTGCCGGATACGAAAATAAAGTGGAGTAAATTCCGTTTCTTGTATGAATTCCGGCCGTATATACGTTATCGAAACAATACGATATTTGGGCAAGGCTATCCAGAGTTCTGGTCAGGTTGTTTTTGTTCCCAAAACGAGTTAGTTTTTCGGCGGACATGCTTTCCATGATCACAACAACAACGTTAGCTTTATTTTCTGCGCCAATTGTATTTACAACTCTTGCTATTGGAAAATCCTTTATTCCACTGGCGCCTAAAAATGCTGCCGCGTTGTTCACAGCAACGGAATCGGCAAACGGTTTAAAGTTCTGGTTTTCTTTTCTTGTTGAATCAAAATAGCTGCGCATAAAAGTAAATACCGGATTAAGACCCAACTGATTTGGAAAAGAATAATTTGAAAAGAATGCCGTACCCACTCTTATAGGAGATTTTTCATCAACCCTGCCGCGTATTCCTAAAAATATCAATGCAAACACAACAAGGGAAATCAGACTGCTGGCAATAACAGAACCCGCCCGCGAAGCTGACTTTCCATTTTTTTGTTTGTATAAAAACTCTTTTTTTATTCTGTTTTGAATGTAAACATATATGGCTGAAACGAAAAGGAATACTATAAAATAGCCAAAGAATTTGATTTCTTCAAAAACCATTTTTAATACAAAAACCGGTGAATCAATCCAGTTAAGTATGGCAATTGTAATCCGCGAATAGTAATATTTAAAATAAGGTATATCGGCGGCGCAGATAAAAAAGGAAACCATAAAGAATGTAACAATAAAGTAATGAACTATTCCGTAAAACACCTTATTGTTTACTGAAAAAACAGCCGCCCCCGAAAGAAGAATTGCGGGAACCGCAAGAATATAGCAGGCAATAACCGTATCAAACCGAAAGCCCATAAAGAAGGCCTGTAATAACAATCCGGTTTTGCCTGGCAAATTTGCTGCCTGGCCTATTTCCAAAAAGAACAAAACCAATCGGAACAAAGTAAAGAATGCTATTCCCGTTAAATAAGAAAGGAACAAATATTTAAACTGTTTAGGTAGAACAAAATTTTTTTTTGACATTTCAACTACAATTAAAGTGGATATGTTTAAATTTAACAATTTGTTTATTTTAAAACACTATTAAAACAATTGCAGTTTAAGTTTACTCAAATAAAAAATATAGTTATTTTAGCAAAAGAATTTTTCTTTAAATCAACAACTAAATTCTCAGGTTTATAAAATGAACACTTCCGGTTTTAAATACAAATGGTTTGTCTTTGGAGATGTTAACGGTTTTTTCGGACTCATGTTCGATAACATAACCGTTCTTTCTTACTTAGCCGGTTTACTTATTTTTGTTTTCAATTTCCCCGCGGATATTGTATACGGAAGAATGATTCCCGGTACCGCGCTTGGGGTTCTTTTTGGAGATTTGATATATACTTACATGGCATTTGCCCTTGCAAAGAAAAAGGGCACTTCAAATGTTACAGCCATGCCCCTGGGGCTTGATACCCCATCTACAATAGGAATAGCGTTAACTGTTCTTGGCCCGGCTTTCCTTTATCTTAAAGGCAAAGGGATGAATGTTCGCGATGCCGCAATGATGACATGGTACATTGGCATGGCAACAATGGTTTTAATTGGAATTATTAAAATAGTTTTTTCTTTCATCGGCGGCTGGGTGCAAAAAATTGTTCCGCAAGCCGGTCTGCTTGGCAGTCTTGCCGGAGTTGGGCTTGGATTGATTGGCTTTTACCCGCTTATAGATATTTTTGGCCTGCCAATTATAGGACTGATTGCATTGGGACTCATTCTCTATACTCTGGTTGGCAAAATCAAACTTCCTTTTAACTTCCCTGGTGTTTTTGGAGCAATTGCCATTGGCACAATTCTATACTATATACTTGCGCCTTTGGGAATTTTGGGCGTAACATACACGCCTCCGGCGGCAAATTTTAATATGGGTTTCCCGCTACCGAGCTTAGGTTTTGTAAATGGTTTTTGGGAAGCGTTAAAATATCTGCCAATAGCTTTCCCGTTTGCCTTGCTTACAATTGTTGGCGGCATAAATGTTACAGAAAGCGCCAAGGTTGCAGGTGACGATTATAAGACCAGAGATATTTTATTAACCGAAGCTTTATCTACATTGGTTGCAGGGTTGTTTGGCGGCGTAGCGCAAACCACTCCTTATATTGGGCAGCCGGCTTACAAGGCAATGGGCAGCCGCGCCGGTTATACTTTAATTACAGGACTTTTTATAGGGCTCGGTGGTATTTTAGGTTATATATCTTTTATAGTAGAGCTTATTCCCCGCGCTGTTTTAGCACCGATATTAATATTTGTAGCATTCGATATTATTGGCCAGGCGTTTAAGGCTTGCCCTGCAAGGCACTCGGCGGCTGTGGCTTTTGCTTTTTTCCCTACCCTTGCCCGTGTGCTTCAGTTAAAGCTTTCCAACACTGAGATAATTCCAACCGCATTGTTTGACAAATTAATGAATTTGCCGGGTAAAACTTTACCGGAGATGCTTGTTATTGTAGCGCTTGGCAACGGTTTTATTTTAACAGCCATGCTTTGGGCGGCTTTTGTTGCCGCCATTATAGATAGGCAGCTAAAGAAATCGGCTGTATTTCTTTTGATATTGGCCGCGTTTACTTTCTTCGGAATCATTCACTCCGTTATTCCCGAAGGCAGCATGTATTTGCCATGGACTCTTCCCACCGCGTTGCAAAGGATTCCTTACCAGGTTGGAACCGGCTATTTAATTCTTGCCTTAATGATGATTGCGCTTTCGTTTACAAAAGGAAGTAAAGAAGAGTATAGCGAGGAGTTATAATTTTATAACAGCGGGTGTATACTATGACGCCCGCTGTTTTATTTTGGTATGGAAAAATAAAATCTGCTGCCTTTCTCCTGTTCGGATTCTATCCAGATTTTACCATTATGTTTTTCAACAACTTCACGGCAAAGAGATAAACCCAGCCCTGTTCCCTTTTCGTTGTTGGTTCCATTGGTTGTGTACGTAATATCTTTACTGAGAATTTTCTCTATGTTCTGCTTTTTAATACCAACTCCGGTATCTTCCACGCATACGGTTACATCTTCAGTAGTTTCAGCGGCTTTAACTGTAACTGTAGAGTTAGGGTGAGAAAACTTAATTGCGTTTGTTACAAGATTTCTGATAACCAGTTTTAACATTTCCTTATCGGTTGTAAGCTTTGTATTTTTATCCGTATTATTTATCAATTCTATATTTTTCATTATCGCGTTGTTTTTTAGGAGGACAAAAACATTTTCCACTTCTTCGTACAGTATATTTTCGGTAAGGCTGAGTTCCATACTGCCGGATTGTATTCTTGACCAGAGCAATAAGTCTTCAAGAAAACGGAACTGGTTTTTTATAGCGTTATTCAAATCAGCACTAATGCGCAGTAATTCTTCTTTCGAAAGGGCAAGGGCATTCTCGGCAAGTATTTGCGAAAAGCCCAGTAAACCCTGGAAAGGGCTCTTCAGATCGTGAGCAATTACGTTAAAAAATTTATCTTTAGTTATATTAAGTTTTTTAAGCTCGTGCGTGTATTCAATCAGCTTTTCTTCCGCTTCCTTTATTTGGGTAATATCAAGTATAACCTCAAATATGGCTATTTGCATACCTTTATCGTTTTTTATTGGAACAATATTCACAAGGCACTGTTTTTTTGAGCCGTCTTTTCTGCAAATAGTATATTCTTCATTTTTAACCTCCTCATAAGTACTGTAACTTCCGCCGGCCAACACCCCGCTTGTTATCTGTTTCCCGGAAGAATCGTACACTTTCCAATCCACCGGCACATCAGCGGGTTTTTTGCCAATATGGTTGGTTTCAACCGGTATTTTAAGCAATTCCTTTAGAGCATTATTTCCGTATTGTATGACAAAATCGGGATATCGCAGTAAAAGCATTGGAATAGGTGTTTGCTGGAATGCTGTTTCAATCAACGCTTTTGTTATATTTAATTCCTTCAGTATTTTTTCTTTTTTCCTGTGGACTGCCACAATGGAAAAGATTACAATAAAAAGTATTGCAATACCGGCCATTGTGTATATTATAAACATTCTCTGGTTTTCAATTTGCTCTTCTCTATTCCTTAATTCTTTGTCTTTTTCAGAAATAAGAAAAACCGCATGTTCTTCAATAAGAGCCTGGTTCTTCTCATTTTTCATCAGCGTATCCTGCGCGGCTATAAGGGAATCCTTATAATCCAAAGCATTTTCCAACTCCCCTTTCTTTTGATATATCTCGCTAAGCTCTCTAAAAATATCAGGATAATGATTTCTTGAATTAATTTTTCGGGCATTCTCGGTTGACTGGAGCAGATATTTGAGAGCTGTTTCATAATCCGATTTTTTTTTATAAATCATTCCTATGGAATAATAAATATCCGAAACGGCGTATAAACTTCTTGAAACTCCCGGAATTTTCAGAATAGTATTATAGTATGACAAAGCTTTTTCATAATTTCCCTGTAATGTATAAATATTGCCCAAACAGCCATAACAAAGAATAACTCCGCCATTGTAGCCTATTTTCTTGCTCAGCGCAAGCGCTTTGTCCAATTCATAAAAGGCTTCCTGAAATTTCCCCGATTCCATAAAACATAAGGAAAGATTAGTGCGGCTCCTTACTATCCCCGCGAAATCCTTATATTTTTGTTTTATCTCAATCGACTTTCTGAAATTTCCTATTGCCGTGGAATAGTTCTTTTGTTTGTATTCTACAAGTCCCATATTATTGAGAGAATTTGCAAATTGCGTTTTATCGTCTAATTTTTCGCGGATGGCAATAGATTTCATAAAAAATTCGAGCGATTTTTCGTACTTAGCCTGCCAGTAATAATTAAGACCTATATAGTTTAGCGCAGAAGCTACAATTTCCGGATTATCCAGATGTCGGGCAATTTTAAGAGCATCATAATATTTCTGCATGGAAACCTGAAAATTACTCAGCAGTGAATAATTGCCGCCAAGAGCAATAAGCAGTTTTGCTTCTGTAGTTTTATCTTTATTCTTTTGTGCTATCTCAAGCCCCTTTTCGGCATATTCAATTCCCTTTAAAGGTTGTATATCTTTATATATGCGCGCTAATTCGTAATAAATGGCAATTTTTTCTTTATCCTGAGCATGTAGCAGTTTTTTTTCCAAATCATAAATCTGATCCGAAAGTTTTTCCTGAGGTAGTAAAGAAGAAGGGAGGAATAAAAACATACACGTAACCAACACTATATATATACTTCCTAAAATTCCTTTACGCATTACAAAACTCTTCCTCATATTAATCTCTATATAAAAAAACTAACCCCATAATAGTTCCGCTGCCAAAAACTATCATGAAAAATACCATTTAACATTAAAACCAACAGGAATTTCCTTACACGTAACAAGATATATGTTTTGACAATAGCATCCTTAAGGAGATGCAATATATTATCGTACATAAGATGAAATACTTTAAGTTATTTCATTATCTTGACTTACATCATTTTTATGAGTATTTTTTCACTTTATTTTATAATAACTTAGAGAGATACATGGCAGATACATCAGATTTCAGGAATGGTCTAATAATAAGATTCAGAAATGAATTATATAATGTAGTTGAGTTTCAACACGTAAAACCTGGCAAAGGCGGAGCTTTTGTTCGTACAATGCTTAAGAATTTAAAATCCGGAAAAGTAATTGATAATACCTTCAGAGCAGGCGAATCAATTACAATTGTAAAGGTTGAGAGAAAGAAATTCCAATATCTTTACAAGGAAGGAAAGTCTCTTGTATGTATGGACAACGAAACTTATGACCAGATATATGTAGACGAAAATCTTTTTGGAGACGGATTTGGTTTCCTAAAAGAAAGCACCGAAGTCGAAATACTTTTTAACGGAGACGAAATAATTTCCGTGGAAATTCCGATTTTCGTAAACCTCAAAGTAATAGAAACGGAACCAGGGTTCAAAGGCGATACGGCAACAGGCGCGGTTAAACCGGCAAAACTCGAAACCGGCGCAACTATCAATGTTCCGCTTTTTGTTAACGCTGATGATGTACTAAAGGTTGATACAAGAGTTGGAGCTTACGTAGAAAGAGTTAAGGCTTAAGCCAGGAGAAAAAATGGATTTTAATTTCATCAAAAAGCTCGTCCAGTTAGTGGATGCAAGCAATGTAACCGATTTGGAAATTGAAGAAGAAAACACAAAAATCAAAATTTCAAAAAAGGGAATAACATTACCCGCTGACGTTCAGGCTTATGCGCCTTCCGCGGTAATTACTCAAGGAAACGCAGTTAATACTTTGGCAGCTCAGGAATCCGGCAATAATGCGGAAGAAACCGAGACAGATTCTAATCTTCATGAAATAAAATCGCCAATAGTAGGTACTTTTTTCAGGGCTTCTTCGCCGGACGCGGCAAGTTTTGTACAGGTAGGAGACTCGGTTTCCACAGGAACAACTCTTTGCATTATTGAAGCGATGAAACTGATGAATGAAATTGAGTCCGACGTTTCCGGAAGAATAGAAAAAATACTTGTGGAAAACGGCAAACCTGTTGAATATAATCAACCATTGTTTTTAATAAAGGTTGATTAATTAAAGAGGATGAATTGTTTAAAAAGATATTAATTGCCAACAGAGGCGAAATTGCATTAAGAATTATACGTAGCTGCAAAGAGTTAGGTATAAAGACGGTAGCTGTTTATTCGCTTGCCGACCGCGATTCGCTTCATGTGACATTTGCTGACGAAGCTGTATGTATAGGCCCCGCTTCGGCAAAAGAAAGCTACCTTAAAGTACCGAATATTATTTCGGCAGCTTTAATAACGGGAGCGGAAGCAATTCACCCCGGATATGGCTTCCTTTCGGAAAATGCCGAGTTTTCGGAAATTTGCAAAGAATCGGGGATAAAATTTATAGGCCCCGAATCGGAAATGATAACAGCTATGGGCAACAAAGCCTTTGCAAAAGAGACGATGAAAAAAAACGGCGTTCCCGTCATTCCCGGCAGCAATGGCATTATTGAAGATGTGGCCACAGCCCAAAATTTTGCAAAAGAAATTGGCTACCCAATAATAATAAAAGCATCGGCCGGCGGCGGCGGCAAAGGAATGCGTATAGTATGGGAAGAAAGCGAGCTTGAATCGGCTTTTAATATTACCCGTTCGGAATCAGAAGCTTCTTTTGCGAACCCCGATGTTTACATAGAAAAATATCTGGAAAATCCACGCCACGTTGAAGTTCAGATTTTAGGCGATACCTTTGGAAATGTTTATTGCTATGGCGAACGCGATTGCTCCGTTCAACGCAGGCACCAGAAACTGATTGAAGAATCCCCTTCATCTATAATTGATGAAGAATTAAGGAAGAAAATGGGCGAAGCGGCAATACTTGGCGCTCAATCGGTTAATTACGAAGGCGTAGGCACTTTTGAGTTTCTTGTGGATGCCCATAAGAATTTTTATTTTATGGAAATGAATACAAGAATACAGGTTGAGCACGCCGTTACGGAAATGGTTTACGATGTTGACCTTATACGCCAGCAAATACTTGTTGCCGCGGGTAAAAAAGTGGAAACGCTCCCAAGAAAACCCCTGGGGCACAGTATGGAGTTCAGAATCAATGCCGAAGACCCTGAACATAACTTCAGGCCTTCTCCGGGAAGAATTGAATCTCTGCATTATCCCGGCGGATTTGGAGTGAGAATCGATTCGCACATTTACCAGTCGTACCAGGTGCCGCCATTTTACGATTCGCTTCTTGCAAAGCTCATAGTATGGGGTAAAACCCGCAGCCACGCAATTGCAAGAGGCAAAAGAGCGCTTGAGGAGTTTACCATAGAAGGTCTAAAAACCACAATACCCTTTCATCTTAAAGTCCTTGAAGACGAAAGATTTGTAAGTGGTAAATTCGATACCGGTTTTATTGATAATTTTTTAACACAAAAATAAATTTTGAGGTGTTTTATGTTTAAGCCCGAACAGTTGAAATACACTAAAGAACATGAATGGATTTACATTGAAGGCAATGTTGGAACAATTGGAATTACCGAATATGCCCAAGGCGAACTTGGCGATATTGTTTATGTTGATATAGATACTGCCTTGAGTGAAATTACCAATGGTGAAACTTTTGGCACAATTGAGGCCGTAAAAACCGTAAGCGAGCTTTATGCCCCTTGCTCAGGAAAAGTAATTGAAATTAACAGCATACTTGCAGATCACCCCGAAATGGTAAATGCCGAACCTTATGGAGATGGCTGGATGGTTAAAATTGAAATTTCCGATCCTTCGCAATTAAAGGATTTGCTTGATCTGGATGCTTACAATACATTGATTGGGCAATGATAGTTTCGGCGGCAAACAGTTTGCTTAAAGTTACATTAACGCTTTGGCGTAATATCAGGTATTACTGGCAAAGAGGTAACCTTTGTTTGCTTGCTGGTAATTTGCTTATATATATTGATAATAAGACACAGCTATAATTATTAAACAAAACCCTTAAAAGGGTTTTGTTTTGTTTTAAATATCCGAAAATTTTTCCGGCAAGTTATTTGCCTCTTAATAAAATAATGAATAAAGATACTATATTAATAATTGACTTTGGTTCGCAATACACACAGCTCATTACAAGAAGAGTAAGAGAACAATCTGTTTATTCCGAAATTTATTCGCATAAAATAGATTTGGAAAAAATAAAAAGCATAGCTCCAAAAGGGATAATACTCTCCGGCGGGCCTATGAGCGTTTACGAAGAGGACAGCCCCAAAATTGATCCGGCTGTTTTCAGTCTTGGAATTCCGGTACTTGGCATTTGTTATGGCTTACAATTAATAAGTCTCAACCATGGCGGCAATGTAATTTCCGCAAAGAACAAGGAGTACGGCAAAGCCGAACTTGAAATTGTTAAGGATTCCCCGCTTTTCAAAAATGTAAAAAATAATTCCACTGTTTGGATGAGTCATGGCGATTATCTGGATAAACTGCCGGACTCTTTTGATATCATTGCTAAATCGGGCAATTCTCCTTTTTGCGCTATTGCCAACCACGCTAAAAATATATTTGGCGTTCAGTTCCATCCCGAGGTAGTACATACGGAAGAAGGAAAACAAATTGTACGCAATTTCCTTTTTGAAATATGCAAGTGCTCGGCAAACTGGAACTCACGCAATTTTGTTGAAGAAAGCATAGAAAAGGTAAAAAAAATAACAGCCGGTAAAAAAGCTATCTGCGCCTTAAGCGGAGGAGTTGATTCTACTGTTGCGGCGGTTCTTGTACAAAGAGCAATTGGGAAAGACCTGATTTGCGTGCATATTGATACCGGCCTGATGCGAAAAGACGAGAGTAAAAACATCACTCAAATGTTTAACGAAAAGCTTAAACTAAATGTAATAAGCGTGGATGCCTCGGAAATATTTTTGAGCGAACTGGCCGGAGTAACAGACCCGGAAAAGAAACGGAAAATTATCGGAAAAACATTTATCGATATGTTCGAAAAAGAAGCCAAAAAGTTTTCGGATATGGATTTTTTAATACAGGGCACTCTTTACCCCGATGTTATTGAATCCGTTTCGGTTAAAGGAAATTCTGTAACAATAAAATCTCACCATAATGTTGGCGGTTTGCCCGATGTTATGAAATTAAAACTCATTGAACCTTTCCGCGAATTATTTAAAGACGAAGTAAGAAACGTTGGAAGAGAACTTGGTATTGATGAGGAATTTATAGAAAGACACCCCTTCCCCGGTCCGGGGCTCGCGGTAAGAGTTCTTGGAGAAATCACAAAAGAAAGGCTTGATGTTCTTAGAGAAGCAGACCAAATTTTTATAGACGAAATTAAGAGAGCAAACATTTACAACGAAATCTGGCAGGCTTTTGCGGTACTATTGCCAATACAAACCGTTGGAGTAATGGGAGACGCGCGGACTTATGAAAATGTTCTTGCGCTAAGAGCCGTTACAAGCATAGACGGAATGACAGCGGACTGGTACCATTTTAACCCAGATTTTCTTGCGGATGTTTCGAACAAAATAATAAATAATGTACGCGGAATAAACCGCGTTGTTTACGATATTAGTTCAAAACCACCTTCAACTATTGAATGGGAATAAACCGACTATGGAGAATAAATATTTTTTGGAGCATAAGATAAAAACCGCGGCCGATTTCGAATCGGCGGGTAAATTCTTACACGCGCTTCAGATTTATAAAAACCTGATTGAAGAATTCCCGGATGAACTGGATCCGTATTTTAATCTGGTAAATCTTTACGAAAAGCTCAACAATGCTAACGCTGCGGGAACTTTACTTAAAGATTTACTGGAAGAGCATCCTGATTCACTCGATATAAGACTATTTACCGGACAATTCTTTTTACGTAACAAAAGATGGAACGATGCCATTGACATTCTTTCCATTATCTCACCGGAAGAGGAGCCGATAGTTTCTTTCTTTCTGGGATACTCGCATTTCATGCTAAACGAATTTGAACTTGCAAAAGTTAATTTTGTTAATTTTATTGCGGTAGAAAACAAATCGGAATTATACCACGAAGCGCTCATATACCTTGCTAAAATTGAGATTGAACTTGGCAACTTTGCAAAAGCGCTTGAGCTTACTTCCACCGCGCTTGGAATTTATTCCAACAACTGGGAGCTTTACCTTGTAACAGCAATAGCGTTTTATAATTTAGGCATGTTCGCGCACGCGGTAAATTCAATCTATCAGGCGTTAAAACTTAACGAAAAAGATTTATCCGTTAACGAATGGGCCGGGAAGATTTACTTCAAGTCCGCCGATTATTTAAAAGCGGAAAAGTTTTTCCTCTATGTAATAGAACACCAGGACGAAGCTTCGCCCGACATATATAATTCAATTGCCGAAGCCTGCCTTAATTCTAAAAAAGCCGAAGACGCTTTAAGGTATTATCAACAGGCTCTTAAACTTGACCCAAATAATAAAAAAGCATACGAAGGAATGAAAAATGCAGCTTCTTTGCAAAATCAAAATTAACAGGCTCTTTACAGGCCTTTTGTTACTGTTATTGCTAACGGTTTCTTTCTCCCAGGCTGTGTATTGCCAAAAGGAAATAAACGAAGAAAGCATTAACATAAAATTCAATATGGCTGTAAACCTTTTCGATAGCAGGGAGTATGAAAAAGCGGTTAAGAATTTTGAAGATATTGTAAACTATTCTTTTAATGATAAAACCACAATATCACACTTCTTTTTGGCAAAATCGTATTATGCAATTGGCAACACAATACAGGCCGAAAAATATTTCAGCTCCTTTATTGCAGACTACCCTAACAGCAAATACATTGATGAAGTAAGAATTCTTCTTGCAAAGCTGTATTACGAACAAAAAGATTATATTAAAAGTCTTTCGCAAGTATGCCTGCTTATTGAATATACAAATTCCGCTTCTTACAGCAGTACGGCAAAAAGCTACGGCTCAATGGTTATGCAAAATCACTTGACTTCAGCCGAAGTTTTTAACGAAATTAAAAACTATTCCGATAACCGTGTTAGAGCTTACTTAAAAATTAACCTTGCAAAAATATACATAAAAGAAAAGAACATATTTCAGGCCGAACAAACCATTAACGAATTTATTAAAACACACCAAAAATCGGAAGAATTCAGCGAAGCCGTTGAAATTCAAAAAAACATACCCGAATATAAAAAGACCAGCTACGATCTGGCTTGCGTCCTTGGTGTAATTCTTCCCCTGGTTGATGATACCGTTGCCGATAAACAGGTTAATCCCCCTTATGAAGTTTTGCAGGGAATTAAATACGCTATAGACGAATATAATTCCACAGCGGATAAGAAAGTAGGACTATTAATACGCGATTCCAACAGAGACAAAAAGCAAATCCAAACTATATATAACGAATTTAAGGAAAACAAACAGCTCTCAGCCGTTTTGGGCCCTATTTTCAGCGATGAAGTCAGATATGCGCTTGATGTTTTTAAAAATTCCGGCATACCGGTTATTTCGCCAACCGCCACGGATAACGACCTTACCGAAGTAAGTAATGAGTTTTTTCAGGCAAATCCTAATTTCTCTGTCCGCGGAAAAGTAATGGCGCAGTATATTTACTTTGTTGAAAATAAAAGGAAGATTGCGGTTCTATCTGCCAGCGAAGGATACGCGCAGTTGGAAGCCGCCGCGTTTATTAAAGAATTTACAGCTCTGGGCGGAACAATTATATTAAACTCCACCTATACAAGCAAAAGCTTTCAGTTAGACGCCGCGGTAAAAGCCATTTCGCGCCAGGTTCGCAGAATCGAAGGTATTTACCTGCCTCTTTCTGATAAAATTGATGCGCCGGTTATTTTATCGCAGTTGTTAAAATTCAGAATTAATGTAAAATTATATGGTAACCAGGATTGGTTTAACGCAAAGGGTTTTGAAACCTCAACAAACCTCAGTAACAAACTCATACTTATATCCGATTATTTTATAGATTACAACAATCCGGCATATAAAGAGTTTGCTCTTAAATTTAAAGAAAAGACCGGCCTGCCAGCCGAAAGAAATGAACTTTACGGTTACGATCTGGCAAAATACATGCTCGATATAATTGACGGAAAAACAACAGACAAAGACTCCGTAACTGCAAAGATATTAAGCGAAGCTAAAAGCGAAGGATACCACAATAATATAAGTTTTAACAAAAACAGAATTAACAGGTTCCTTAATATTGTTCGTTTTAAAGACGGAATGTTTGAACTCATAGACAGGTTCCAGTCAAGCAACAATTAAGCGGGGTAAATTATTAGCGGAATAAAAGAACTGCCGCCAGATGACCGCCCGCGCGAAAAACTTGTTATGCGCGGGGCAGAAAATTTGACCGATGCGGAGCTGATTGCAATATTGCTCCGCACAGGTTTAAAGGGTAAATCCGCTATACAGATAGCGCAGCAACTTATTGTTGAACATAACAATCTCGCCAGCCTTGCCACAAAATCGCTTCAGACTCTTACAAAAACAACCGGAATAAAAAATGACAAAGCTGCAACGTTGCTCGCGGCTTTCGAAATCAGCCGAAGAATACTTCAGCAGAAAAAATGGCCGGACTACAATAAAATCACCTCACCCGAAGAAATAGCGCAAATATTCATTCCAATACTAAAAGATGAACAAAAAGAAAAATTTATAGTGGTTTGTCTAAACTCGGCAAACAGAATAATTAAGTACGAAGTAATATCAGTTGGAACGCTTAACTCAAGCGTTGTACACCCGCGGGAGGTGTTCAGCGTGGCAATAGAAAACCTTTCGGCATCAATCCTGCTTATACATAACCACCCAAGCGGCAGCATAGAACCGAGCAAGGAAGACATTGCGATAACAAAAAAACTTGTTGAAAGCGGTATAATTTTGGGAATCCCGGTTTTTGACCACCTGATAATAGGCGAAAACAAATACTTGAGTTTTATTGAAAAAGGTTTAATTTAGTACTATGTTAAAAAACGAATATGAGCAAATCCTTTATACTTGAAAATAAAAGGAATTACTCTTATTTTAGTAAAGCAAATAAACATATAATTTGGAGGTTAAGAGATGAATCTAGTAAAGAAACTTGCAAATTTCGGTTTGATTGGGTTGTTTGTTGCTTCTTCGTTCGCAGTTATTGGCTGCGGCGGAGTCAGCGAAGCTCAATTGGCTGAATTAGAATCGCTCAAGAAACAAGTTAGCACTTTGGAAAAAGATGCTAATTCACTTAAGGAAGAAAGATCAAAGTTAGAGAAAGACATTGCTGAAAAGAATGCTAAGCTGCAGCAATGCGCAAAAGACAAAGCAGAAACAAAAGCTAACTTAGAAAAATTACCTAAATAGTCTTTTATATGGATTTTATAAAATATAAATTGAAATTGGAGGAAGATAAATGAAATTTTCGAAATATTTAGCAGTTCCGGCTCTTCTTCTTTTCATTTCTGCAAGTACTTTTGCTCAGGAAATGACGAAAGAAGAATGGCAAAACGAAATGACCCGCGAGAAAGCAAAATTAGAAAGCTTACAGAAAGAATCTGCAACTTTACAATCAGATGTTAATACTTTAAAAAATACAAAACTTCAGAGCTATGAAGATTGTATGAACGAAGTATACGCTTTGGTAGGCGCTAAAAAAGCTGATGTTGATAACTTCAGAACAGTTGTATCTGAATTAGAAGGTAAAATCAACAGAAAAGAAGGCCCTAAAGCCGATAGAGAAAAAGATTTATTAGCCTTAAAACAGAACAAAATAAGCGCTCTTCCTGAATTTTTTGACAAAGTTCATGTAGATATGCAAAAAGCTCTTGATGCCTGGACTGAAACTACAGACATTAAAGAAAGCGATATTAATTATTCTGTTGTTAAAGGCGATTGCCTCTGGAAAATTGCCGGCAAAAAAGATCATTACAAAAATGGTTTCGCTTGGCCTAAAATTTATCAGGCAAACAGAGATCAGATTAAGAATCCTAACTTGATCTATCCTAAACAGAATTTCAAAATTCCTAGCTTGACACAAGATGAAAAAGCTAAATATGACAAATTGAAAAAGAATTATAAACCGGCTCCGGTTAAATAATTGCTTTGCAATATAGATTTTTCAATACTGAAAGCCCCTGTCATTGAAAAATGGCAAGGGCTTTTTATTTATACTTTTTACGTTGAATGACTGAAATAATAAAAAAATTCTCGCTCGAAAATACCGATATGCTTTCCCTTTTGGGCAGCAATGATTCCAATCTTAAAATAATTGAGAACAGGTTTAATACCACAATAACCGTCAGAGGCCAGGAAGTTACAGTCCGGGGCGTTCTTGAAGAAATTACTATTGTTGAAAAAATATTTAAGGAGATGGTTTTTTCGCTCAATACCTCGGGGCATCTTACCTCCAACGATGTTGAAACTATTGTACAGCTTACTACTTTCGGTAAGGAAATTATTACCGAAAACGAGTTCGATTCCATAATTTTATATACAAAAAACGATACCATAAAAGCTAAAACCGCAGGCCAAAACGTCTATTTTCAGGCGGTTAAAAAAAATGATATTTGTTTTGCCATTGGACCCGCAGGTACGGGTAAAACGTACCTTGCTGTTGCTTTTGCAGTTGCCGCTTTAAAAAGCGGACTTGTGGGCAAGATTGTCCTGGCAAGACCTGCTGTTGAGGCGGGTGAAAGTTTAGGATTTCTGCCGGGAGATTTTCGCGAGAAAATTGATCCTTACTTGCGCCCGCTTTATGATGCCCTTGACGATATGCTCCCTTCCGAAAAACTAAAGAGCTATATTGAAAAACGCAATATTGAAATTGTGCCGCTTGCCTATATGCGCGGCCGCACGCTTAATAACGCGTTTGTTATTCTTGATGAAGCCCAGAACGCTACTGATGTACAGATGAAGATGTTCCTTACAAGGCTTGGCGCTAACTCCCGCGCCATTATTAATGGCGATATTACGCAGATTGACCTTCCTTCAAAAAAGGAAAGCGGTCTTATACAGGCGCAGGAAATTCTTCAGGGCATAGAAGGCGTTGGTTTTGTTTATTTTGAAAAAGCCGATGTTGTAAGACACCGACTTGTTAAAGATATTATTAACGCTTACGAAAAATTTAATAATTCCGGCAAATAAGGTTTTTGTTTTTTTCAGACCGGCAATTTCCCCACCGGTCTTTTCTTTTCCATAATAATACTACTGCCGCATACCGCATTTGCTTTGTAAAACAGAGCAAAAATAATTAACTTTAACTCATTAATTATTACGCGTCCGGTATGGGACTATTGATTACCACTTACCACTAATATTACTTGGTTTTATGAAAATTGGGATATTAATCAGAGAGTTTAATCAGCTTGAAAACTGGGAACTTAAAATTTTTGACGAAATTCAAAAAGACCCTTCGTTGGAAATTGCTCTGTTAATAAAAGACGGCAGAACCCAAAGCGAAAACCCCAATACGCGTCCCAAACGCTTTATACGGTTTTTAAAATCCGGCAATGTTAGCGGTAAACTTCTCTTTAAAATAATTACCATTATTGAAAGCAAACTGTTTTACAAGCATAAACAGACAGTAAACCGAAACGATGTTATTCAGCGCCTCTCAAAAATTCCGGTAATTGAGTTAAAGCCCACACGCAAAGGCTTTCTTGACATTTTCACAAAAGAAGATGCGGAAAAAGTTGGACAATATAATTTGGATATTATTCTCAGGCATCAGTTTCACATAATACGGGGCGACATATTAACCGCCGCGAAATACGGAATCTGGTCTTTTCATCATGCCGATAACTCAATCAACCGGGGCAGCCCGGCGGGATTCTGGGAAATTGTCAACAAAAACCCACTCGTTGGCGTAACGCTGCAGCAGCTTACCCCCGAACTTGACGGAGGCCTTGTTATTGACAAGGCTTTTTACAGTTGCTTTTGGTCTCATATAAAAAACAATCAGTTGATACTGGAAAAATCGTATTCCCTGCTGATGAAAAACATAAAAAAACTTCAGCAAGGTAAATATGAACCGGTAAAATCTAAAGTATACTATAATCGGCTCTATAAAAGTCCCGGTTTGTTTACGGCTCTTAAATACGCTGCTGGGTTTTATTACAATCTGTTAAAGCGCGCATGTATGGCAATAACCGCGCGGCTTGGCGTTCGGTACGATTGCTGGACATTATTTATAGGCAGCGGTAATTTTTATGAATCGGTTTTGTACAGGCTTTCTCCATCAGAGCCGCCGGCAAACTCGTTTTGGGCAGACCCTTTTCTTTTTAACTACAAGGGAGAGGATTACGTTTTTTTTGAGGATTACTCGTACAAAACCGGGAAAGCTAAAATTTCGTGCGGCAAGGTTGTAAACAATAAAGTTACGGAAGTGCGCGAAGCCCTTAAATTAAGCTGTCACGTTTCCTTCCCTTTTATATTTGAAGAAGACGGGCAAATTTATATGATGCCCGAAACGGGCGGCAACAAACGTCTTGAAATTTACAGGTGCGTTGAGTTCCCCGGCAAGTGGGAGCTATACTCTACCGCATTTGAAGGCGAACTGCTTACAGACGCTGTTTATTATAAAGATGACAACGGCGCGCGGTGGCTGTTTTTAAGCAAAGCTGTTGGCATTGAAGACGATTTATGTTCGGAGTTGGAAATTTACCAGATAGATTCTCTTAAGCTAAATAAAATTACTCCGCATAAACTTAACCCAGTAATAATTGACGCTTCGCGAGCGCGGAATGCGGGCGCATTTTTTAATTACGATAGTATGCTTATTCGCCCCTCGCAAAACAACTCCCGCGGCAAATACGGCTACGCGCTTAACCTTAACCGTGTTGACATACTAACACTGGAAGATTACCGCGAAACGCCCCTTGTTACCGTTGAACCGAATTTCAAGAAAGGGCTTTCGGGCATACACCACATGCACCAAATTAGCGGCAAATTCGTCTGCGATGCCGCGTATAAATATAAAATGTAAGCAGCTGTATTTATTTAATGTTTTTTGCTTTCCTCAATAGCTTTTACAACCCCTTCCAGATTGCGTTTAACAATTAGAGTGTTAGGGTGTTTTGCTCCAAGTTTCCGCTCCATAGTTTTGTAAGCCTTTTCAAGAAGCTCTTTCGCTTTATTATATTCTCCCATTTTTTTTAATATCATGGCAAGGTTGGAGCGGCGTATTGCAACACTTGTATGCCCCTCTCCAAGGTTCTTTATATCACTTGCAAGAGCCTGTTCCATTAACTTCCGCGCTTCCGCTAATTCCCCCATATCCTTTAATATCATGGCAAGGTTGGAGCGGCGTATTGCAACACTTGTATGCCCCTCTCCAAGGTTCTTTATACCACTTGCAAGAGCCTGATCCATTAACTTCCGCGCTTCCGCTAATTCCCCCATATCCTTTAATATCAGGGCAAGGTTGGAGCGATCTGTTGCAACACTTGTACGCCCCTCTCCAAGGTTCTTTATATCACTTGCAAGAGCCTGTTCCATTAACTTCCGCGCTTCCGCTAATTCCCCCATATCCTGTAATATCAGGGCAAGGTTGGAGCGGCGTATTGCAACACTTGTATGCCCCTCTCCAAGGTTCTTTATACCACTTGCAAGAGCCTGTTCCATTAACTTCCGCGCTTCCGCTAATTCCCCCATATCCTGTAATATCATGGCAAGGTTGGAGCGACGTATTGCAACACTTGCATGCCCCTCTCCAAGGTTCTTTATATTACTTGCAAGAGCCTGTTCCATTAACTTCCGCGCTTCCGCTAATTCCCCCATATCCTGTAATATCAGGGCCAGGTTGTTTGCTAATTCCGCTGTTTCTTCTGTTTCAATTTGTAAAAATAATAAAACAGACGCACCATACTCGCACCATTGGAATTTTTCTACAACATCCTCTTTTGTTTGGTCAAACGATAGTTTGTCGGTTAGTTTTTTTATCAGAGAGTCACAATTTGTAGTATCAGGTTTTTGCTGCGCGCGTATTGAGCTTTGTATTACCTGATGACAACTGAAAGCGTCATGGGATTTATTTAGCCAGCCGGTTTTATTTAGTTTGTTAAGAATTTCGAATAGTTTATTTTCTTCAACAGGCAGCAGTTCTTTTAAAATATCAAACTCTATATATTTTGAGGGGAGTACGGAAAGATACAACATAACTTCCCGGCTTTCATCATCAAGATAGTTTACAGCAAATGTTCTTATTAAATGTTCAATCGGCTTCAACTCTTCTACATCACTACCCGCATGTGGTACTATTACCGAAACGGCTTTGGAATAATTAATCCCCTCCTTCTTAATTATTTCGTCAAGTTCACTTAACTCTATGCCTCGTTCGTTCGCGGATTTTGCAATAAGCTCTGTTGCAAGAGTATGGTAACCAATCTTCACAAGAATATGTTTCAAAAGTTCATCGTTCTTTTCAACTCCATAATATGTATAAAACAAACGTGTACATTCATCTTCGTTTAAAAACTCTATTTCCATATTTTCAAAACATTCTATTCTGCATCGGCTTGTAACAAGCATCTGCCAGCCTTCGGGGGGAAGTTTTTCCTGCATCTGCATAAGCGCTCTGCCGGCATTATCAATAACAAGCAGATTTTTTCCTTTTAGATACTGCATAGCATTTAGTATTAGGTCAAATTTTTCTTCCGGCGGCTGTTTTTCTTCAAATTCAAGGCCTAATCTCTTTACAAGGATAGTGTTTCCTGTAAATGCGGAAATTATTAATTCTTTATTATCCTTTTTACTGCTATCAATATCATATTCCAGAGAGATATTAATGTAGGCTATGTGCGAGAACTTATAACCGTACTTATGAATATATTTTTGCGCGATTGTACTTTTGCCAACTCCCCCCATTCCATAAACAACAACAGCTTTTGTTTTTTTTAATTTTTCATTTATAGCTTGTAATTTTTCCTGACGTCCAATTACATGGCTTAGAAAATTTTCAGGAATATTAGTTAAATTTTTTGATATTGTAGGCTTACCACGTAAGTTATTTACTTTTTTAAGCCCATCATATAATAAAGAAGCTAAAATTTTACCAAAAACGCCCAACATAAATTCCATCCCTAACCCCTCAAAATATTTTTTACAAATTATGAAATATTTCGGTTATCTAAAACAAAAACCTTTTTGGGTACAGCCAAAATTTCGGTGGCAAAAGAATAATTAAAGAAAAAGTAGCTTTATTTGGGTAAAAGGAATAGTAAATAACGTTAAGGGATATGAGTATTTACAAGAACTTTCTGTATAGCTCATATTCCAATATTTCAACGCAGATTTTGCGGCGGTGTCTTATCTTTTGGGCAACACAACATTAAACATTATAGTATTATTAAATAGCTCCTATTTTGAGAAGTATATTTTGTGCCTTTAATGTAAATATATATCATTATCAGAGAAGTAAATAATTGAGAAAAATGCGAACGTAGTCACAAACACACGACTTTGACATCCATAGGTGGCTTCGAAAAGCTCTTAGGTGGCTTCGAAAAGCTCTGCCACCTAAGAGGTTGTGCTTTTCGCAAAAGACAATCTGTATTATCTCCTTCTTGTATTTGGCCACCTATTTTGTGGATGTATCACATAAAGGCTGGATTTTGTAAAGACAATTTGAAGTGTTAAATTAGTGTTTTACCAATTTTTCCTCTTTGTAGTCTGGATTTTTTTTTGTAAATTTAATAAATATGTCTAAAAAAATGATTATTGCAATTGACGGATTCGCAGGTGCGGGAAAAAGCACAACGGCTAAATTTCTTGCTCAAAAATTAGGGTATCTCTATATAGATACAGGCGCCATGTACCGCGCAATTACTTATCTGGCTATAAAAAACAATATTTTGGACAATACACAGGCTGTAATAGACTCCACAATAAAATCTGACCTGAAATTAATATACAAAGACGGCTTAACAACCGTTATACTGAACGGCCAAAACGTAACCGAACAGATAAGAACCTTTGAAGTTAATTCAAAAGTAAGCGATATAAGCAAAATTGAAGAAGTCAGAAACGACCTTGTAAAAAAGCAGCAGGCTATGGGCGTAAACGGCGCCGTGGTTATGGAAGGACGGGATATTACAACCGTTGTCTTCCCCAATGCCGACCTAAAGATTTTTCTCACTGCTTCCATTGAACAACGAGCCATACGCAGACTAAAAGAAATTAAAGATAAATCCCCCGAAATTACTCTTGAAGATATTAAAAACAACCTGTTGAAGCGGGATGATATAGACAGCCACAGGGCTGTAAGTCCCCTGCGCAAAGCCGATGATGCCATAGAAATTGATACGTCTGATATTACCATAGAAGAACAGGTTGAGCTGATTTATGAAAAAGCCAGACAGGTTGCTGAAAAGAAAGGATTGAGTGTTTAACAAATTTTTAACAGGTCTTTATGGTAGTAACCATAGATAAATCGGCCGGGTTTTGCTGGGGTGTTGTTAGAGCGGTTGAGTTTGCGGAAAAGGAACTTTCTAAAACTCCTGATATGTTTTCTCTTGGCGAAATAATACACAACACCGAAGAAATTGAAAGACTTAAAAAGCTTGGGTTAACAACAGTTACGGTAGAAGACTTTCCAAAGCTTGAGCGCGGCAGCAAAGTGCTTATACGCGCGCACGGAGAGCCTCCTTCCACATACAAAAAAGCTCAGGAGTGCAGAATAGAACTAATTGACGCCACCTGTCCTGTTGTTACAAAAGTACAGGAACGTATAAGAAAATACTACGATAACGGTTTTCAGGTAATTATTTTTGGCAAAAAAGACCATGCCGAAGTAATTGGTTTGAGAGGCGTAACAAATAACCAGGCTGTTGTAGTAATTTCCGTTGAAGAAGCGTTAAAAAATGTAAGTTTCGATAAACCATCTGTTTTGTTTTCGCAAACAACAATGGATAGAGAAACTTTTAACGCAATAAAAGAGACTCTGGAAGCAAAAATAAAACATCTTGAAACCGCTTCGCTTGAAGAAGAAGCACTTGAGTTTCATGCAAAAAATACAATTTGCGGACAGGTTTCGGGACGCGATAAAAAGCTGCGCGAGTTTGCCAGGCAAAACGATCTGGTAATTTTTACCGCCGGCAAAAAAAGCAGCAACGGAAAAGTTCTTTATAATATTGCAAAAGAAGAAAACCCCAATATCCGCTTTGCGGAAACCATTGACGAACTTGAAAAAGATTGGTTCAATGGCGTAAAAACGGTAGGTATTACGGGAGCCACATCCACACCGCAATGGGTAATGGTGCAAATGAAAGAGTTTATAGAAAAAAATTTTAATAATTAAAGAGTTTTTAAAGCCATACTAATTATTATTTATCAACAAATTTTTCTGCTAACCGAGATTTTAATGGCTTTACCGGCAAAGCAGGCAAATATATTTATTATTAGGAGGACGAATGTCTGATGATGTAAAATCAGCTATAAAAAACACTCCAACTAACGATGATTTCGATAAAGCGAAACGTTTTTTTAACGACGAAGAATATTCAAAAGAAGAATTCTTTGCATTAGCGAAATTATACTCCGATTCATTTAGGGACGTTAAAGAAGGCGAAATGATAAAAGGTAAAGTCGTTCGCGTTCAAAACGATTACGTAATAGTAGACGTAGGTTTCAAATCCGAAGGCGCTATTCCAAAAGATGAATTTGGTTCTGCCGAAGTAAAGGTAGGCCAGGAAATTGAAGTAGTTCTTGAAAGCGTAGAAGACCAGGATGGTAATCTTGTTCTCAGCAAGAAGAGAGCCGACTTCATGAAGATTTGGGAAAGAGTTATTAAAGCTTACGAAACCGGCGAAATTATTCAGGGTAAAATTCTTAAAAGAATTAAAGGCGGTATGGTTGTCGATCTTGTTGGTATGGAAGCATTTTTACCAGGCTCTCAAATTGACATCAGACCTATCCGCGATTTTGACGCTTTTGTAGGTCAGACAATGGACTTTAAAGTCGTTAAAGTTAACGTACCGACCGAAAATGTCGTCATTTCTCACAAAGTTCTTGTTGAAGAAGAAATTGCAGATCAGAGACTTGCAATTCTTAACAGCCTTGAAAAAGGCCAGATTCTTGAAGGACTTGTTAAAGCGATTACAGATTTCGGCGTATTCGTTGATCTCGGCGGCGTTGATGGTTTAATCCATATAACAGACTTGAGCTGGGGCAGAATTAACCACCCGAATGAAGTAGTTAAATTAGACCAGACAATTAAAGTTGTTGTTACAGATTTTGACGAAGAAAAGAAGAGAATTTCTTTGAGCCTTAAAAAATTATTGCCTCATCCTTGGGAAGAAATCGACAAGAAATACAAAATTGGCGATAAGGTTTCAGGCCGCGTTGTTTCTCTTACAGATTACGGCGCTTTCATCGAAATCGAAAAAGGCATTGAAGGTTTGATTCACAATTCTGAAATGAGCTGGACTCAGCACATTAAACATCCTTCGCAGGTTGTTGCTATGGGCCAGATTGTTGAAGCTGTCATTTTAAGCCTCGATAAAGAAGAAAAGAAAATTTCTCTCGGTATTAAACAATTAGAACCGGATCCCTGGGGCGCGTTAATGCAGAAATACCCTGTTGGTTCGGTACATACAGGTATTGCCCGTAACTTAACAAACTTTGGCGTGTTTATTGAACTTGAACCAGGAGTTGACGGTTTGGTTCACATTTCCGACCTCTCATGGACAAAGAAAATAAGACACCCCGGCGAAGTTGTTAAAAAAGGCGAGAAACTTGAAGTTGTTGTTCTTGGCGTTGATGTTGACCAGAGAAAGATTTCTTTGGGTCACAAACAAATTCAGGATAACCCATGGAACAACTTTGAAAAACTTTATGCGGTAGGTACTTTCTCAACAGCTAAAGTTGTAAGAATAATTGAAAAGGGCTTGATTGCAGAATTACCTGAAGGCGTAGACGGATTTGTTCCGGCTAACCAGCTTTCAACTTCTAAAATTAAAAACCTTGCAAATTACTTCCCTGTTGATGACGTTATTCCTGTTAAGGTTATCGAATTCGATAAAGAAAACAAGAAAATTGTCCTCAGCGGAATTGCAGCTCTTAAAGAAAAGACTGATGCTGAAGTAGAAGAATATCTTACAAAACATAAATTAGATAAAGTTACGGTTCAGGATATCAGAAACGCGGAAACATCCGCAGTTGATCCTTCCGACTTCCCTAATTTTGAAGTTGAAGATAAATCTGCTCCTGCGGCTCCGGCTGCACCGGCAGCTCCTGCTGAAGAAAAAGCATAATTGTTTTTTTAACGGTAATTACGTAGGGAACGGGTTAATACCTGTTCCCTACTTTTATATTCAGAAAGTTTTCCCGCGGAAATTACACTCCGCTCTTTTTAATTATGAACAAAAAAGTAGCTTTACATACGCTTGGTTGCAAACTTAATTTTTCCGAAACTTCCACAATTGGCAAACAGTTCAAAAACGAGGGATATGAAATAACGGATTTCAATTCCCCGGCTGACGTATATGTTATAAATACATGCACTGTAACCGATAACGCGGACAAGGAATGCCGTCAAATAGTCCGCCGCGCTTTAAGAAATAACCCGGAAGCTTTTATAGCGGTTATTGGCTGCTACGCGCAGCTAAGGCCCGAAGAAATAGCCTCAATTGAAGGGGTTGATCTTGTGCTTGGCAGTAATGAAAAGTTCAATATTTTTAATTACGCTCACGAATTCGGTAAAAACAAACTCGCGTGTATTCATGTAACAGATACGGATAAGCTGAATGACTTCGGCATAGCTTCCTCCTCGGATGGAGACAGCCGTACGCGCGCGTATCTAAAAATACAGGACGGATGTGATTATGTTTGCTCTTATTGTACAATACCCAAAGCACGCGGCGCAAGCAGAAGTCTTGCCGCCGAAAAAGTTATGGAACAGTTTACCAGACTCATTGAAGAAGGCTACAAAGAAGTTATATTAACCGGTGTAAACGTTGGCGACTACGGAAAAATGATTGATACCGATTTATACCAACTACTTTTGAAAATGGTTGAAGTACCCGGACAATTCCGTATAAGAATATCCTCAATAGAGCCAAACCTTTTAACTGATGACATAATAGAACTTACCGCGCGTAACACAAAGCTTTGCAGGCACTTTCATATACCGCTACAAAGCGGCAGCCAAAAAATACTCCGCTTAATGCAGCGAAGGTACAACAGGGATTTTTACTCAGACTTAATACACAAGGTTTACAACACAATACCCGGCGCAGGTATTGGCGTTGATGTTATTGTCGGTTTTCCGGGAGAAACCGAAGAAGACTTTTTAGAAGCGTATAATTTTTTAAAAGATCTGCCTGTTTCTTATTTGCATGTATTTACCTACTCCGAACGCCCCGATACAAAAGCCATTACAATGCCTGGCAGCGTTGATGTTGTTGAAAGAAAAAAGCGCAACCACATGCTGCGCATTTTAAGCGAAAAAAAGAAAATGCAGTTCTATCAGCAACAAATGGGTACAACCTCTCCCGTTCTTTTCGAAATGGAAAACCACAATGGAGTAATTAAAGGCTTTACCTCAAATTATATAAGGGTCTCCGCTTCGTTTAATGAAGCCCTTGCAAACACCCTCACAAATGTTAAACTCACAGCAACAGATAACGATTGCTGCACAGGAGAAATTATTTAATTCCAGCTATGTTTTATTACACTTTATAGAAAACATTAATAATTGTTTTCTTATTGTAATTTTTCATATTATTAAATTTACATATTGAATTACTATAATTTCAGAAATCCTGTAAGGCTAATTAAATGACTGAAGAAGAAAAAATATTTTCGGGCAGATTATTTGATGCCCGCTCAAAAGAACTAAAAGATATAAAACACAAAGCGCATATTCTCTGCCAAAAATTCAACTCAATGGATGAATACGATGAAAACCGGCTGCCTGTTATAAAGGAGTTTATTGGAAGCATAGGCGATAAATACTACTTTCAGGGGCCAATACAATTTAATTACGGCTGCCATACTTTTATTGGCGAAAACTTTTTTGCAAATTTCAACACTACAATAATGGATGACGGCAGAATTTATATTGGCAATCATGTAATGTTCGGGCCAAATGTATCACTCATGGCAACAACTCATCCTCTTATCGCCCAGGAAAGACTTGCAATGCAGTATAAGGACGGACATGTTTCAACCTCTGAATACGCAGAAGAAATTCATATTGGAAACAACGTATGGATTGCTTGTAACGTAGTAATTTGCGGAGGGGTTAGCATTGGTGATAATGCGGTAATTGGAGCAGGCAGCATAGTTATAAAAGATATTCCGGCCAATTATCTTGCATACGGCAACCCTTGCAAACCAGTAAGACCAATCACCGAAAAAGATTCAAAATTAAGTTTATTATAGCAAAAAGCTTTTGCGTGTTTCACTTTCACACCGGAGCGTTCCGGCGTTGACGGGATAACAAATAACAACGAGTAACACTGCCAGCACCGGATCACTCCGGTGCGGCGTTACCGGTAACCAACAAAATTCACATCAACAGGCAAGATGCTTTTACCACCGCAATAGTCACGCATACTTGATTACGTAAACACTTGCAAACCGATACGACCAATTACCATAAAAGATTCAGGACTAAGTTTATTTTAGGGAAAGGCTTTCACATTTTTCTTCCGCGCCGGAGTGGTCCGGCACTGGCGGGGTATTATTTGTACCGAGTTCTTCTCTTCTGTAAATCCGTTGCAAATTTGTTTTATAGATTGAAAAACAAATTCCTGCCACTACTGCTACACCTTGCCTTATAAAAATTTCCAAAAAAATATTTCGTTAAAGGCTTAGATTTTTGTACCAATAATCTTATCCATCGCTACTGCCAGCACCGGACCACTCCGGTGCGGCGTTACCGTTAACAAACAAAGTTCGCATTAACCACAAATTGCTCTTATGGCTTTACATAAAAACAACTTCACAAATTTGTTATTAAAGTAATTTTTTGTATAATTATAGCATAACGAATAATAACACGTATATAAACAGGAAAACGAAAAACCATTATGGAAGATAAAAACAAAAAGAAAGCGTTGCAGGTGCAGCAAGTTGAAATAACTGAATTTCACATATATTCCCGTCTCGCGGAGAGATGTAAAGACCAGCAGAACGCTGAAGTTCTGCGCAAGATAGCCAATCAGGAAAAAGGACACGCGGCTTTTTGGAAAACCAAGACAGGAGTTGATCTTAAACCGGTAAAATGGCGTGTGGTTTTTATGACGTTTTTTGCTCAACTCTTTGGACTCTCTTTTGTTCTTAAGCTGATGGAAAAGAGAGAGGGAACTGGTTCCAAACGCTACGATGAACTTTATGAAATCTACCCGGAAGCCGCAAAAATTGCGGAGGAAGAACGCGTACACGAAAAAAACATACTGGCCATGCTGCACGAAGAACACTTGCAATACATAGGCTCTATTGTGCTGGGACTCAATGACGCGCTTGTGGAGCTTACCGGCTCGCTTGCAGGCTTTACTCTTGCGCTTGGCAATACTAAGGTAATTTCGCTTGCAGGGCTCGTTACAGGCATCTCTGCTGCATTATCCATGGCCGCATCGGATTATTTATCATCCAAAGCGGAAAACGATGAAAATGCCGGCAAATCGGCTGTTTATACTGGTATAGCTTATATAATAACGGTGGTTATTCTCATTCTGCCGTTCCTTTTATATACCGATAAGTTTATTGCGCTTGCCGTTACGCTTATTGCAGCCGTAATAATTATATTTTGTTTTAACTATTACATTTCGGTAGCTAAGGATTTGGATTTCAAACGCCGTTTTCTTGAAATGACAATTATAAGTCTGGGCGTAGCGGCATTCTCGTTTCTTGTTGGTTACGCGCTTAAAGCTTTAATGGGTGTTGATCTATAATATTTAACACTTTATAGAAATACAGCCCATAAAATAGGCAGAATAAAGATATTGCAAATAATAAAAATTATAGCTTTATTTGAAATCTGAATTTTAAAAGGCAGCGGCTAACAGGTGATTGCCCAACCCCGTCAGATCCGGAAGGAAGCAGCGGTAAGCATGATATTTGTGTAGTCGTCTGCCCTTTTTTATGCGCAGAATACATCTGTGGGCATCATAAACCGGAGCACTCCTTTTGTAAACCTAGCCTTGCTGCCAAAAGAAATTTTAGCAATCATCCCTTTTTTAAACTCTACATTACAACCATTGCCGGAAATTAATTCCGAAACATGATTTGATAAATCGGGCTCGTGCCCCACAAAAGCTATTATTTCGGCTTTAATGGAATTGGCAATATTCAGCACATCATCGGTCCTTGCCCCGCAGCCCATACGGTTTTCAATAACAATTTTATCTGTCATATTAAACGCTTCGGCTACTATTTGCGCTGTCTGAACCGCCCTTTTATATGGCGAAGAAATTATATAATCGAACCCCTTAAGAGTGTTGTTCCAGCCGGCGGCCGCTTTTTTTAATATTTCAACTCCCTGTGGAGTAAGTTGTCTTTCAAAATCCGTTTTAATCCCGGAACCGCTTTCGGCGTCTCCATGCCGTATTAAATATATATCCATAATCTCAACTTATTTTAAATTAACAAATATGCTTTGCTTTAAATACACTTTCATATTCTCTATTCAATAGAAAACGAGTTAACAATAGACGTATACATATCTTTTTTCTCGTCGTACACCAGCTTTGGCGCTTCAAAAAAGAAGAGGAATTTTTTACTTCCGTTACTTATTTCAAAATACAAATAAAGCATGTTACCAACAATTACCTTTTCAGTATATCTTACAAAATACTTTCCTTTTACAAAATTAGTAAAAGGTTGTTTTATATATGCTTCGGCAGAATCGCTTGCGGGGATTTTCACAACATAAAATTTAACTCCGCGGCTGTTATTCATAAAATACGTGCCCTTGCATTGTTTACGCAATACACCAGGGATAACAAAGTTTTTTAAGGCCTTCCAATCTTCCGGTATAAATAGCGAAAACCCTTCTTCATGATCCTTATAGTTGTTTGTGGAATTAATTGTATCCTGCTGAGGCGTCATGCCAATTGATTCCAGCGCCGATTTTTCATCCGTTATCTGCGGCTTTGTCGTCTTTTTGTTATAAGACGATATTTCATTTAGCACCAGTTTCTGAAATACTTCGTTTTTACTCACGTATTTTAACTGTTTGCTGTCGTAATAAAACGCGTCTTCCTGCTGACTGCCATTTGCGTTAATAGATGTAGAAATGGAATCTTTATTGATGGAAATTATACTTTGTTCAAAACTGTTTTTGTTTTTCTTAAGCTTAATAAAATTACGGAAAGCCAAAGAAGCGGTATCGTTTTTAATAAGATATAATGACCGTCTTGTTATCTCCAGATCATCCTTGGATATAAACTCCTCATCTATTTGTATAAATAACTCTCCCCCCGAACGGATAATTGAGCTTTTTAAATATCCGTTTAACGACTTATCTATAAGATAACATCTCAGCATATCATCGTAAATTGCAAAACGGTTATAAACAGGTACCGGATGTTCAAGTAGAATAAAATAGATTCGCTTCCCTTTTGAATTAACAATGCTATCAGCAAATACTTTATTGTATTCTGTCTTTGAAGGATTTATAACATCCGTTAAAGAGTTTAGGGAGTCGTTTGCAGTGGAACTGCCCGAAATAGCTTCCCGAACAAGCGAAATCAACTGGCTGCTGTAAATTGGTTTATGTTCAACCGGCCCGTTAGAGTTTTTGTTGCAACCCGCAGTTAATAATCCCAAAGCGACAATTATAAAAATCTTATATCTCATTTTCCATAGCCAAATTTAATGGTGCAAGATAACAATATTTTCAATTTAATTGGGTGATATTTTTAATTAACAAATTAATTGCATATTTGATTTTAATGGTAAAATTAAGTAACTTATTTTCAAAGGAGGTGGCAATGTGTACCCGGGCAACAATCATATTGGTTTAATTGCTTGCTTTAGTTGTATAGACATTGTAACAATGCATTTCTTCATTTGCATGCTGCCGAATAATCCTTTCAAAAAGGTTTATCCACTACGGATATCTCTACCCCCGATTTTTACTTCTACTGTTGAAATTATCATAATGATATTAAAAATTTCACTGTTATTTAACCAACAAAAAACGGGAAGTTATCATGAAAAACATAAATGTTTCTATAAATGTTTTTTTAATTGTTCTGTCAACGGCAATTCTTTCGTTTTTTAGCCCGTCAAATCTTGCGTATGCGCAGGATTCCTTAAAAGCCAGGAATAGTATTCCGGCAGGCTTAAACGCTGAGCTGAAAAATGACGGCAGCTTGTGGATACGTAATTACGTAAATGAAAGAGGCGAAACGCAGCAGTTAACCGTATTTGATTTAAAAGAAGAAGATTTAAAAGCCGTAACACAAAAAAATTCAATATCTGAAATAGGCGATAAAGACATAGTTGCCAAATTCAATATTTCCGGGAAACCGGTAATTATATTTAAACATGGGGTAATTGCCATCAGAAGGCTAAGCATGGAAAGCGTTATCGATCATGTTGCATGGATTTCTGAAATATCCTCAGCCAATATACTTCCCTATCCGGGAAAAGAAAACTGGGGAATACTTGAGCTTAACGGTAAAAAAGAACTTGTTATTTTTATCCAGCGGGGAAGCGATAAATTACTAAGGTCTTTTAATACCGGGAAAGATCCTTCATAAATTGTTCGTTTATTATTAAATAAAAAACACCTTACAAAAAAAGGAGCAAGGTCAACTACCTTGCTCCTGAATATTTACTACGCATTTTTTTACACAAATAATACGTTAAATTTATTTTTCCCTTTTAATGATTACAACCGTCGCGTCATCTTCCCATTTTTTATAGTTGCCAAATGCGTTTGCGGCGTCATAAATTGCCATCATTATTGTGTTGGCATCCTTATCTATATTATTCCTTACAACATCATAAACGCCTTCGTAGCCAAACATTTTTGATTCGATATTTTTCCTTTCCAGAATTCCATCCGTATAAAGGACAAGAATACCGCCAATAGGAACATTTATAAACGAACGGGTTATATCAATTTGAGGAAAGGCTCCAATAATCATTCCGGTTGGTTCAAGTTTGAAAGTTTCATCGCCAATAAATAATGTAGGGGCCGGATGCCCCGCGTTGGCATAAAAAAGATTGCCATTGTTTTCCATTTCAGCATAAAACAGGGAAATAAACTTTGTAGAATATACGCTTCTGTAAATTACCGAATTTAATTTTTTAAGAGTGTGTATCATTTTCATTTGCTTTTCCAGACCCATACGAAGACCTGTAATAACATCGCGCACCATAAGCGCCGCAGAAAGCCCGTGCCCGCTTGCATCGCCAATACAGAAACCAAATGCCACATCCTCAAAATCGTAATAATCATATAAATCGCCGCCAACAAGATCGGCCTGCCACGATTTGCTTGCAATCTGGTAACCGTAAAACTCAGGCGCAGGTTCGGGTAAAAGGCTCTGTTGAATCTGTACCGCCTGTTCAAATTCGCCCTTAACCGATTCAGAAGCAAGCCTGAAATTTAACGCGGTGCGTACAGCATTAAGACATAGATTGACTTCCTCCCTAACCCATCCCCCCATCAATTCAAACGAAAAGATCCAGGTATTAAGAGGGTTGTTAACAACAAAAGCGGCGTTTGTTTTATATTCGTCAGGTTCGCCATCACCTTCTCCGTTTACAAAAACCGGTTTTTCAAAAATATATGTATGGTTTTTCAATACGGCCTGTATATCGGGATTTTTGCAATCCAGCCGTTTTTTAATGCTGTTTTCCATTTGCGGAGGAGCCGAAATTAAAACAAATTCATCATCAACTTTTTCATAGATGCATCCGTTTAGTAGTTTCAGTTCTTCACCAAGAGTCGATTCAAGCTCTTTGGCAATAAGGAACAAATAATCTTTTCCCTGCTTTTCTATACCTATTTTATTTTGCAGGATATCAAGTTTTCTGTAAAACGTTTTTGGTTCTATCATTTATCAGTCTTTATTTTTTATAAATATCAAATGCAAATTTAGAAAATAATCGGTTAATTCCGAAGATATTAGTTTTTCCCGTATAAAAATCACTCTGTTTTTTAAGCAAATCGGCCGTATGTTATATACAACGCATAACAAATACAGTGTTGGTTCTTATAGCTTTCATTGGATATGCGTAATGTTAATTATCGCTAATAATTAGATAATATTAAATCAATTGTTTATGTTTTTTGCGTTATTTATTTTCCTATATGAGTACTTTTAGTGTAGTATAATTCACGGATAGCGGGAACAAAAATAATTCGGCAATAAGTATATAAATTTTTTTGGAGGTAATAGTGCAAAAATTAAACCACTTGGATTACTACAGGTTACCCTGGAACCTTGCAGATAACTCCATTGCCTGGCTTGAGCCCACAGCCAAATGCAATTTACATTGCGACGGTTGTTATAGAAAAAATGAGAATGACAGTCACAAGTCCTTAGATATTGTAAGACAGGAACTGGAAACTTTCCAAAGCCTACGCAAGTGCGATGGAGTTTCAATTGCAGGGGGAGATCCACTGTTACATCCGGAAATAGTGGAAATTGTTCGAATGATTAAAGAAATGGGCATGAAGCCTATTCTAAATACCAATGGGGTGAAATTAGATAAAAGCCTTTTACACGAACTGCATAAAGCCGGCGTCTACGGTTTTACTTTCCACATAGACAGCAAACAAGGCAGATCGGAATGGAAGGGCAAAAACGAAATTGAATTAAATGAACTACGATACCACTATGCAAGAATGGTTGCCGAAGAAGGCGATATTTCCTGCGCCCTCAATTCAACTGTTTACGAAGATACAATGCAATATGTACCCGAAATGGCCAAATGGGCCGCTAAAAATATTGATATTGTTCAGGTAATGGTATTTATTTTATACAGGGCAGTTAATAACGAAAAAGTTGATTTCTATCTCGGCCCCGAAAAAATTGAGATGGAACAGTTGGTGTATAACGAGGAAACATCGGAAAGGACAGATATAAACGCTCGCGAAATTGTAGAGTTGCTAAGAACCGAATACCCCGATTTTGATCCCTGCGCTTATCTTAATGGTTCGGAAAAAGTGGATTCGTTTAAGTGGCTGCTTACAGGAAGAGTTGGCAGAAAAGGAAAAATTTATGGCTATATGGGTAAAAAATCCATGGAAGTTGTGCAAACAGTTCACCATTTATTGTTCGATAAATATCTGGCTTATTCAAAACCAAGCATGGCTCACCAGGGTAAATCAATGCTGTTGTTTGGAGCATTCGATAAAAAGATGAGAAAGGCGTTTTTTAATTATTACAAAAATCCGCTCAACATATTTAAAAGATTAGATTATCAATCTGTAATGATAATACAGCCTATCGATTTTCTTGAAGATGGCAGGCAGAATATGTGTGACGGATGCCCGGATATTACTGTATGGAATGGTAAACTTGTCTGGTCATGCAGAATGGATGAACAGTTAAACTTCGGACAAAATTTAAGATCCTTCCCCAAAGAACACGCGAATAATTAATTTTTCAGGGGCAGGTTAAAAACTTGCCCCGCTTAAATTTCATTTTATATTTTTCTTTTTATCGGTAATCTTTTTGTTTTTTCTTTCTGTCAGCGTATTCCTTTCCCAAAATACGCCATCTTCATAGCCCTGTATTGAAGTATCTTCATCCGCCATCTCAAGACGTTTTTCAGCAAGGCAACAGTAATATTCGTCAAGCTCAATGCCCACATACCGGCGGCCAAGTTTTTTTGCGGTAACCTGTGTTGTGCCGGAGCCAGCAAAAGGATCCAGAACCACATCGCCCTTATTGCTGCTTGCAAGAATAATTTTTGCCAGTAGTTTTTCCGGTTTTTGGGTTGGGTGATCCGTATTCTCAGGCATCGACCAAAACGGTATTGAAATATCCGTCCATATATTTGAAGGAGCGGTTATTCTGAAATTTCCCTCTTCTTCATTTTGCCAGTCTTTAGGCATCCCTTCTTCCGATTTATAAGGCGCTATGACTTTTCGTTTAAGTTTAACATCATCTATGTTAAAAGTATAATTTTTTGAAACTGTAGCGAACCAAATATCCTCAGTACAGTTTTTCCAGTTTGCTTTAGCGCCGCGCCCTTTTTCTCTTTCCCACGTAATTCTGTTTTGTATAATAAAATACTTGCTTAATATGTTAAAAACCGGCGAAGAAGACTTCCAGTCGCAGCAAACATAAACCGAAGCGGTTGGTTTCAGTAAACGTACCAATCCTTTAAGCCAGCTATCCATCCATTCTTCGTATTTTTTTTCATCGAGAGCTTTAAACTTCACTTCATTAAATTTTCTATCGATATTATAAGGAGGATCAACAAATAACAAGTCTACAAACGAGGCGGGAAGTTTTTCTTCGGCTTCAAACAAATTCTGATTAATGTTTTTATTCAGAACATTATTTAATTCGGTTTTTCCTTCAAGTTTTATTGTTTTAAGCTTATATTTTTTTATTTCCTCTTCGGTAAGAACTATTGTTCTGTTGTTCTTCGCTTTTTCTTTAATATTAACTGTCATTATTTTTTGGGAGGTAGGTAATTAATTATCTTCATTTAAATATTTCATTTTATAATAGACTTTAATATCCTCAAGCTCTTCAACTATTTTCACAAAAGAATGCTCAAGCTGTTCAAGCAAATTCTTAGCTTCGGTTATATTTTTGCTATCCGCCTCTTTTTCAAGCTGAGCGCCAATGATAATATACAAGTCAATCCCCATTGTAAGGCTGCTGCCTCTTAGTTTATGCCCGCCGAAATGTATTTTTTCGTAGTCCTTATTTATAATAGCTTCTTTTATAATTTTAAATATTTTTGGAGTTTCAACAATAAAAACATCAATAAGTTCTATAAAAAAGACAATATCTTCTTCTGTCTGTATTTCCTGAATAAAGCTGATTTTGTCCCGCTCAATAAACTTACCCTGGTAATCTTTATCTATTCTTTTGTATAAAGGTTTTAAAGCTTCAGTTCGGCTTTTTTGATAGGCCGTCTCAATAATTTCCACAATGCTTTTAACTTTTAACGGAGAAATAAGATTAGCGTCTACGGAATGCTCAAATGCCGATTGATGCGTGCTATTAATATTATCAGGACATATAGCAACTATGTAAGGTCTTTTTTTATCTGCAAAATAAGCGTAGATTGTATCCGACTGCTCGCTAAGCACGTTTTTATTTTTTGAAAGGTCTACAAACACCAGATCATATTCCTTGGTAAGACCTTCATTAAGTTGAAGATCGAAATCAACCGAATACCCCAGATAGTAGAACAAAGAGCCGGCGAGTTTTTTATTAAACAAATCGTTTTCCCAGAATAGAATATTCAAAGGGAACTGACCGGCAAGATCTTTAGCCAGGTTAGCGTTTCTGCGTTTTTCAAAATAATCTTTTAAATCGAATTGAAATTCAGTAAGGTTATTTTTTGCAGTATCGAGATCAAGAAAATTTGCAATTTCCTCTAATAAAATATATGAATGTTCGCATTCGGTTTTAATTTGTTCAACAACATTAAGCTGCTCATGAGTCAACGCGCTGTGCAACAACTCATGTCTGGTTTCATCAATATTATTAAAATGAGTTTTTATTTCTGTAAGTAAAAAAGAGACAAATTCATTTTTTATTTTAACAAGATGACTTTGACGGCTTTGGCTTTTATTAAAATCGGGTATATTTTTTTCTTCGTAGTTCATTAATAATTTCTCTATGACTGCATAAAAGAAAAAAGATCTGTTATAAAAAGCAGCTTCTATTTTCAGGAAAGTAAATATAAAAAAACATTATATTTATAAAAAAACAAAAATAAGAATATTATTTCATAAAATAAGAAATTTATACAAAAACAAAAATTATCTTTCTTGCCTGCTTGTTATTATTTCAATAACTTACAATAACCATTTTTTAAATATCAGAGGAAACTTCTTTATGAAAAAAACAATTGTAAGTTTGCCCGGTGATGGAATTGGTAAAACGGTTTTACCCGAAGCAATTAAGGTATTGGATGCAGCGGGTTTTGAAGCCGATTACATACACGGTGATATAGGATGGGAATTTTGGTGTAAAGAAGGTAACGCACTTCCACAACGCACAATAGACTTGTTGGAAAAATATAAGACAGGTCTCTTTGGAGCCATTACCAGTAAACCCAAAGATGCAGCTTCAAAAGAGCTCGATCCCTCACTTAAAGATAAAGGTTTCGTTTATTTTAGCCCCATAGTTGGTTTACGCCAACACTTTAACCTTGATATATGTATTCGCCCATGCCAGTCATTCACAGGCAATCCTTTGAATTTTATAAGACGAGCTCCTGATGGCGGCGTTGACGAACCTGTTGTTGATGCTGTTATTTTCCGGCAGAATACGGAAGGCTTATACGCCGGAGTTGAATGGACAAATCCTCCGGAAGCTGTCAGAAGCGCTTTTGAAACTCACCCGAAGATGAAATTTTTTAAAGATTGCCCAAGCCCTGATATGGCAATTTCCACAAGAATCGTAACAAGAAAAGCGACTCAAAGAATTTTAAAAGCCGCGTTTGAATACGCTAAAAAATATGGTTATACAAATCTTACGCTTTGCGAAAAACCAAACGTGCTTAGAGAAACTTCGGGTATGATGTTTAAGGAAGCAAAAGAAATTGCTAAAAGCTATCCTGATATTTCTTTGTGGGATACAAACATAGACGCTCAGATGATGTGGCTTACCAAGAATCCTGAAAACTACGGAGTTATAGTTGCCGAAAACATGTTTGGCGATATAATAAGTGATGGCTTTGCCGGGCTTGTAGGCGGCCTTGGCTTTGCGTGCAGCGCAAACATAGGCAGCGAGGTTGCCGTTTTTGAACCTACTCATGGCTCCGCTCCCAAATATCAGGAATTGAATCCTTCAATAGTCAACCCTATTGCAATGATTTTAAGCGCCTGTATGATGCTTGACCATTTAAATGAAAATGATAAGGCAAAAAAAATAAGACAAGCAATTGCAAAAGTTATTGCCGAAGGTAAAGTAAAAACTTACGATATGCTTAAGCTTAAAGGCGGTCCCGATGTTTTTACAAAAGGCGCCTGTACAACACAACAAATGACCGATGAAATAATTAAAAATATATAAACTGCCGGTTTACAGTTTTCTTTTTCCTCCAACCGGATTTTCTTTTCACCCCCTTTTTGCAGGGGGTGGCTTATGTTCTGACACTATTAGTTTCCTGTTGTTTTATCTGAATTACTAATTATTTTTTAACAATTTCAGAGAGATAAGATGAGAGAAAAAGTATTGGAAATATGGCCGGAAATCAATTGGATAGATAATGAGGAGTTGCGTAATAAAGTAATTGACTGTTGGGAGTATGCCATAGAAAACAGCGTGCTTTCCGCTGACGATTTAAAAACAATTCCTTTTTCACTTCTTCTTAAAGATTGTAATATATCTTTTATGACTCACAAACGAACTTGCGTTCACCTTGCCGTTGAAATTGCCAAAATTATGAAAAATAATTTCGGTGAAGAAATAAAAATAGACATGGATACGCTGATTGCAGGCGCTATTCTTATTGATGTAGGCAAGCTTCTTGAATATGAAATTACTGACGGTAAACTTAAAACAAGCAATGCCGGCAAACTGCTGCGCCATCCGTTCAGCGGTATTGGAATTGTTGACAGATTCGGTATTCCACCCGAAGTTCAACACATTATTGCCACCCATTCCAAAGAAGGCGACCTGGGTGTGAGAACTGTTGAATCCATTATTGTTCATCATGCAGATTTTGTAAGCTTTGATCCATTCAAAGCGTAATAATTCTATAGTTTATTAAAATACGGAGGAACTATGCCTCAGACTTTGATCGAGAAAATCGCTCAAAAATTTGCTTACGGACTTGATGCCGGACACGAAGTTCATGCGGGCGACTATCTTTCAATTAAACCGGCTTATATAATGACGCATGATAACACCGGCGCCGTTATTCCCAAATTTAAAAGTATTGGAGCTGCCAGGCTTGCTTTCCCGAACCAGGTAGTTAATACTTTGGATCACAATGTTCAGGATAAAGGAGAAAAAAATTTAGAGAAGTACAAAAAGATTGAAGATTTTGCTAAAACAATGGGCGCCGATTTTTACCCCGCTGGCAGAGGTATAGGGCACCAGGTGATGTGCGAAGAAGGCTACGCTTTTCCAGCTTCAATGGCTGTAGCCTCAGATAGTCATTCAAACATTTATGGCGGACTTGGAGCTTTGGGTACGCCTATTGTGCGCACCGATGCCGCCGCTATATGGGCAACCGGAAGAACATGGTGGCAGGTGCCGCCTATTGCCAAAGTAAATCTTATTGGTAAACTTCACGATGGCGTTTCGGGTAAAGATTTGATTCTTGCTCTTTGTGGTTATTTTAAAAATGATGAAGTCCTTAACCATGCAATTGAGTTTGCGGGCGATGGTATAAGCTCGCTATCAATTGATGACAGGCTTACCATTGCGAACATGACAACCGAATGGGGCGCTTTGGCGGGAGTTTTTCCAACAGACGCTATTACAATTGAATGGTTAAAGAACCGTGCAGCTTTCATAAAACAAAGAGGGCTTGCGGGCGTTAATTCCGATTCAACCGGTAACGGTAAACACCCGCGTTTGAATGACGATACAATTGCCGCTCTCGAAAACAACATTCTTAAAGCTGATGACGATGCCTATTATGCAAAAGAAATTACTGTTGACCTGTATTCAGTACGGCCTTTCGTTTCAGGCCCTAACAACGTAAAAACAATTTCTACAATAAACGAAATAAGAAGCCAGTCGGTTAAAATTGATAAGGCGTATCTTGTTTCCTGTGTAAACAGCAGGGTAGAAGATATTGCCGCCGCCGCAAAAATTGTAAAAGGTAAAAAAGTTGCCAATGGCGTCAAGTTTTATATTGCCGCCGCTTCAAGCGAGGTACAGGCCGAAAGCGAAAGAAGAGGAGACTGGCAGGCTCTTGTTGAAGCCGGAGCAATACCTTTAATTCCGGGCTGTGGCCAGTGTATTGGTTTGGGCACAGGACTCCTTGAAGATGGCGAAGTTGGCATATCGGCAACAAACCGAAACTTCAAGGGCAGGATGGGTTCACCAAACGCTCTTGCTTATCTCGCGTCTCCCGCTGTTGTTGCTTTTTCGGCAATACGTGGTTTTATTGATTATAATATTGTTGGCAGCGGCGGAAGCATTAAGGCCGAAATAAAAACCAATCCTAAAAAAGAAACATCCAAAACCGCGGTGGATATTATTGATGGATTTCCCGAATCAATAAAAGGTGAATTGATTTTCTGTCATCAGGATAATATGAATACCGATGGCATATATCCCGGCAAGTATACCTACATAGATGATTTCACACCGGAACAACAAGCAGCGGTTGTTATGGAAAACTACGATCCTGAATTTGGGAAAATAGCAGACAAAGGAGATATTCTTGCAGGAGGTTTTAATTTCGGAAACGGAAGTTCTCGCGAGCAGGCTGCAACCGCGTTGAAGTACAGGGGTATAAGTCTTGTTGTAGCCGGTTCGTTTAATGAAACATATAAACGCAATGCCTTGAACAATGGCTACCTTGTTATTGAATGCCCCGAATTGATTTCAAAACTTAAAACAGAATTTGGCGCTGACAAATTGACGGTTAAAACTGGTATTAATGCAGTGATCAATTTTAAGGATTCATATATAGAAGCCGGCGGGGTAAAATACTCAATTGGACCCGTAGGCAAAGCCGCCCAGGAATTAATTGTTACAGGCGGTCTGGAAAACTGGGTTAAGAATAATTTAAATAAGTAAGAGAGGTTTTGTAATATGGATAAATCGGTCTCAAGACAAATTGCAGAATTTGCCGTAAATTTAAAATATGAAGATTTGCCCCCGAATGTTGTTACCGAAGTTAAACGCTTTTTATACGATTCCATTGGCTGCGCGTACGGAGGTTATCATACAAAAGACACCAACATATTGCGCGATATTTATACTAATATGGGAGGTAAAGAAGAAGCTACTTTAATTGGCTTTGGCACAAAACTCCCCGCGGTAAACGCCACATTAATAAACTCATTAATGATTCGTTCTCTTGATTTTAACGATATATACTGGAAAGAAGATCCTTCGCATCCATCGGATTTAATTCCCGCTGCTCTTGCAGCTGCCGAGTTGACAGACGCTTCCATGAAAGATGTTATAACAGCCATTGTTCTTGCATACGAGTTTGAACAGCGGCTTTGCGAGTTTGGTATTCCCGGCGTTCGCGAAAGAAAATGGCACCATGCAACGCTTACCCAGTTTGTTTCGCCAATTGTTGCCGGTAAGGTACTTGGGTTAACCGTAGACCAAATGGTTTCCGCAATTGGAATAAACGGGTGCCACAACCATACCATTGGCTGCCCAACGGCAGGCAAGCTTCCCATGATGAAGAACACTGTTGACCCCATGGCCGTACAAGCCGGAGTAGTAGCCGCTTTAATGGCTCAGAAAGGCTATATAGGCACTGAAGCTGTTTTTGAAGGCAAGGAAGGGTTGATGGATGTGTTTGGACCCGATTGGAATATGGAAAAGCTTACAGGCAATCTTGGTAATAAATTCAAAATACTCGAATGCGGTATGAAGGCTTTCCCTACCGAAGCTTTAACACACACGCATATAACCGCAACGCTTAAGGTTGTTACCGAAAATAATATTTCATACGACCAAATAGAATCCGTTACTCTCACAACAATTGCACGCGCTTGCGATATTCTTTTTGACCCGCACAAATACCGTCCGGAATCGCGCGAAACAGCGGATCACTCGCTCCCCTATTGTATAGCGGCCGCTCTTGTTGATCATAAGGTTACAACACAATCCTTTTCTGAAGAAAAGATGAAAGACCCGGCAATCTGGCAGGTTATTGATAAAATAAAAGGAGAAGCTTCCATCGAGTTCGAAAAAATGTTCCCCGCAAAACAACCTTCAAAAATTGTTTTGAAAACAAAAGACGGCAAGGAATATTCGGAATATCTCGAATATCCTAAAGGAGACCCACGGGAACCTATGACGATTGAAGATCTTGAAAATAAATTCAATGCTTTATCAGATAAATTACTCAGCCCCGAAAAGCAAAAAGCGATTAAGGAAACAATCTTTAATTGCGAAACATTGTCGGCCAAGGAATTTATGAAAAGTCTTATAGTTTAATTTTTAAAGAGAAGTAAAATGGAAACAATAAAAAAAGCATGTGCCGGTCAGCGCGGAGACAAGGTAAGGTCCGATTGCTATTTTGAAATTGAACTGCTCCCCGGTAAAGGCATTCAGCTTGATGTTAAAAGCAAAGTATCCGCAATGTACGGAGATTCCATAAAAAAGCAGATTAAAGATATGTGCAATTTTTTTGGAATAACAGACGCGGCAATTTACCTTGAAGACAACGGCGCCCTGCCTTTTGTTATGGCCGCGCGTTTTGAACTGGCGGTAAACAAACTCTTTCCCGAAAACACAAAAGAGTATTTATTACCTCTTAATTCAAAGTTTTTTAAGAACTCAAAAATTGACAGACCAAGAAGAAGCAGGCTATACCTGCCCGGCAATGAGCCAAAATTTTTTATAAATGCCGGTTTGCATAACCCGGACGCGATTATTCTTGACCTTGAAGACAGCGTTGCCCCGGCCGAAAAAGACGCAGCCCGACTTATTGTGCGCAATGCCTTAAGAAGCGTAAATTTTTATGACGCCGAACGCATGGTAAGAATAAATCAGCTTCCCGCGGGTCTTGACGATTTGAAATATATTGTGCCTCACAATGTTAATCTTATCCTTATACCTAAATGCGAATCGGCAGAACAAATTCACCAGGTTGATGAAGAAATTGCAAGACTTAAAAAACAGTTTAAAGTAAAGAACGATATTTTTCTTATGCCTATTGTTGAAAGCGCCCTCTCGGTTATTAAAGCTTACGAAATTGCGAACTCTTCTAAAAATCTTTGCGCTCTTTCCATCGGTCTTGAAGATTACACCGCAGATATAGGCACTCAAAGAACCAATGAAGGAAAGGAAAGCTTTTTTGCCCGTTCAATGGTAGTCAATGCGGCAAAGGCTGCCGGAGTTCAGGCTATAGATACGGTATTTTCCGATGTCAACGATATGGAAGGCCTGCGACAAAGCGTTCTTGAAGCAAAGGCTTTGGGATTTGAAGGCAAAGGTTGTATTCACCCACGACAGGTAAAGGTTGTGCACGAGGCTTTTGCCCCCACTTCAACTGAAATAGATAAGGCAAAAAAGATTGTGCTTGCGTATGAAAATGCAAAGCAAAAAGGCCTTGGCGTTGTTTCGCTCGGCAGCAAAATGATTGACGCTCCTGTTGTGAAAAGAGCTTTACGCACTATCGATCTTGCTTTACAGAATAATTTATTAGAAAGTAATTGGAGGAACTAAAAATGAAACTTGTTAAAAACGCGGCGAACAGATTAGTTCCAGAAGTTGTTAACGGGCAGACTCAAATTCCTTTTAAAGGCGTTAATAAATATAAACCCAAAGGCGTTAAGGCAAAGCCCTCAATAAAAAGTTGTATGGACTACCCCTGGGACGGCAACAAAGTTGTAGAGAATATTAAAACCGCGTTAAAAAAAGCGGGTCTCAAAAACGGAATGACAATTTCAACTCATCACCATTTAAGGAACGGCGATGTTTTGACAAATCTTTTATTCGATGCGGTAAAAGAATTAGGCGTAAAAAATATCAGATGGTTCCCAAGCGCTTCATTCCCCTGTCACGAACATCTTATTCCTTATCTTGAGGATGGAACAATCCATCATATAGAAGGAAGCATGAACGGCCCTTTGGGCAGGTTTACAACCGAAGGAAAGATGAAAGGGATGGGAGTTTTGCGTTCGCACGGAGGCAGGTATCAATCAGTTCAGGATGGTGAAGTACATATTGATATTGCCGTTATTGCTTCTCCAACAGCCGACCCGTTTGGCAACGCCAACGGCGTAACAGGCAAATCGGCGTGCGGGCTAATTGGCTTTGCTCTCGCCGATTCCGAATATGCCGATAAAGTTATTGTTGTGACGGATAACCTTGTTCCGTTCCCCTGTATTCCCTGGCAGATACAAGGGAACAATGTGGATTATGTAGTAAGGGTTGATACTCTTGGCGATTCATCCAAAATTGTTTCAGGCACAACAGAAATAACTAAGTCTCCCGACAGGCTGTTAATAGCGGAGTATGTTGCGCAGTTTATTGATGAAGCCGGAATTATGAAAAACGGTTTTTCGTTCCAGGCCGGTTCGGGCGGAACAAACCTTGCATTTGTTTTGTATCTTAAAGAAAGAATGAAAGCAAAGGGCGTTAAAGCACGGTTTGTAAGAGGAGGAAGTACAAAGTACCTTGTACAGCTTCTTGAAGAAGGATTAACCGATTATATTCTTGACGGACAGACTTTCGATCTTGACGGAGTACGTAGTATGCGCGACAACCCAAACCATGTAAACACAAGTCCGTTTACAAGTTATAATTTCCATGGTAAGGGCAACTTCGCTTCCATCGTTGATACGGCTGTACTTGGAGCTACCGAAGTTGATGTTAATTTCAACGCGAATGTTGTTAGCCACTCGGATGGATACCTGCTGCATGGAATTGGCGGCTGGCAAAATTGTCTTTACTCAAAATGCACGATACTTGCAATCCCGTCTTTCAGAGACCGCATTCCCGTTATTGTTGATGAGGTTACAACACTCTGCGGACCAGGAGAACTGATTGACGTAATAATTACCGAACGCGGAATTGTAATTAATCCACGCAGAAAAGATTTACTTGAAACACTTAAAAACTCTTCGCTGCCAATAAAACCTATAAAGGCTATTCGAGATGAAGTAAATGGCATTTGCGGAGGGGCTCCTGCAAAACCCAAAGTTGATAAAAACAAAGTGGTTGCCGTTGTTAAATGGGTAGATGGCACTGTGCTGGATTCTGTTTTTAAGGTTGTTAAATAGTAGTTATCATATCTCCGGGGTGGTAAACGCCCCGGAGAATTTTTCCATAAACAGCCTTAAAATATCATTACAATACTACCGGGTAAGCTTGCTGAACATTATTTTTTATAGGTTTTTGTTTAGCTGTATTTTCAATATTAGCGTTGCTTTCAATCCCAATTTTTAATCCGACTGATTCAGCCAAAACAACACCTATATATTGGTTCAAACTGACTCCCTCATTTTCAGCTTGATCCTTAATTTTTTGATGCAAAGTTTTGGTAATTCTTATTACCAGTTTTCCGCTTGGCAGAGCGCTTTCAGTTAATTTGGGTTCCGGAATAGGCTTTGATAAACCATACAACAACTTAATATAATCTTCTTTTTCCTGTTCCAATAAATCAAGCGCTTCTTTTTGAGTCTTACCTATTGCGTAGCAGGCGCCTTTACCGAGTTCGGGGCAATAAGCGAACCAGCTTTTATCTATTGGCTCATACTCAATCTCCACTTTATATTGAAGTCCCAAATAATATTTTAAGCTTTTCATTTTTCTTTCTCCATGTAATATTCCAGCGCGGATATAATAACTTTAACGCTGCCGATTCTCACTACCTTTTTTGAACCCTCTGAATGACCTATTGAGACTTTAATTATGCCTGCGGGAAATTCCTCTGTATTATTTAGGCATTCATGATACCATCTGAATGTAGTATGATCGTTATTTTTACCAAGCAGTTTAAAACATAAAGCACTAAGTACATCCTCTACAGTTTGAGGACTAAGTTCTTTAGGTCTGGGCTTTTGTGCAATCCATTTACGCGCAAATTCTTCTGCTTTTTTAAAATTCATTTTTCCTCACAATGATACTACATATAGTATCATCAGTCAAGTAAAAAAATAAAATTTTATTTTTTTTGGGGGTATAAACTAACGGAAAAACTACTTCACAACAACAGTTTTAATATTAACAAATTCCTTTATTCCGAAAGGAGCAAGTTCTCTGCCGTAGCCGGATTCTTTTATTCCTCCAAACGGCAGACGGGGATCGGACTTAACATAATCGTTCACAAAGCAGGAACCGGCTTGTATTTTCTCCTTTGCTATCAACTCCCCTCTTGCAGAGTCTTTTGTAAATACCGCGCCGCCAAGGCCAAATACGGTATCGTTTGCAACCTTAATAGCTTCTTCTTCATTTTTTACTTTTATTATTGCGGCAACAGGGCCGAATAGCTCTTCATTGTAGGCAGGCATACCTTTCTTAACATCTGTTAAAACAGTGGCCGGGTAAAATGCTCCTGGCCCTTCCGGTATCACTCCGCCAAGCAAAAGTTTAGCGCCAAGCTCTGCGCTTTTCAATACTTGTAAATGCAATTCATCACGCAGTTCTTTTCTTGATTGAGGGCCTATATAAGTCTTTTCATTTTGAGGATCCCCCATAATCTTAGCATTTGCTAAATCAATAAAACGTTTAACAAATTCTTCATAAATGCTTTCAACAACAATAAATCTTTTTGCGGCTATGCAGCTTTGTCCCCCGTTAAGAAAGCGTGCTTCAATACATGCGGGTACAGCGGTATCAAGATCGGCGTCATCAAGTATTATATACGGATCACTTCCGCCAAGCTCAAGTACGGTTTTCTTTAACGCTCCGCCAGCAGCAGCAGCCACAGCTTTTCCGGCAGGAGTGCTTCCGGTTAATGTAACGGCTTTTATAATAGGATTTTCAATTACGGCATTAACTTTAGCGGAACCTATCACCAGAGTACGGAAAATGTTTTCCGGAAATCCGGCTTCTTGAAATATCGCCTCAATTGCAAGCGCGCAGCCGGTAACATTGGAGGAGTGTTTAAGCGCTCCCGCATTGCCTGCCATAAGGTTCGGAGCGGCAAACCGGAATACCTGCCAGAATGGGAAATTCCACGGCATTACGGCAAGCACTACACCTATAGGCTGATATGTAACATAGCTTTTGGAAGCTTCTGTATTAAAATGTTCATCCCTTAAAAATTTTTCCGCGCCTTCGGCATAATAATCGCACACGCGGGCGCACTTCTCAACTTCGGCTTTTGCCTGCGTAATTGGCTTACCCATTTCCTGCGTCATAAGTAAAGCATAGGTTTCCTTTTTGTCGCGCAGTATTTGCGCCGCTTTTTTCAGTTTTTCTTTTCTTTCTGTAAAGCCTGTTGTTTTCCAGACTTTATACGCGGCATTAACATTGTTTAGTATTTGTTTAACCTGTTCGTCCGTATACTCATCGTATTCCTTAATCAAGGAATAGTTAAATGGATTTATTGATTTTAGCATTTTCTCTTCTCTTAATTACTACCAATGTTTTATCATCGTTGTATTTTCCTTTGGCGGAAAATTTGACAACCGCTTCCATAATTGTAAGCGCTATTTCCTTTGGTGCAAGGTGTTTATTTCGTGCAATAATCTCTTCAAGCCTGTAATCGTCAAACAGCTCATAATTTTCATCGGCTGATTCCGTTACTCCGTCCGAAAATATCACAAGCACATCGCCAGGATAAAAATTCAGACTGTTAACCGCGTATTTGGCGTTAGGAGTAGGCCCAAGCAAAGGCCCTGTTGAATCGAGGCGTATTAGTTCATCGCTATCTCTTCTTACAAACACAGGAGGGTTATGCCCTGCATTTGCGAACAAAAACAATCCGGTATTATCTCTTGAAAGTTCACCGTAAAACAAGGATGTAAACTTATCATCACTGAATATTTTATTTACAAGCTGATTCGTCCTTTTCATTAACGCGCCAATTTTAATTTCAAACGTACTGGCCATTCGTATTGCGCCGGAAATATACATGGCCTCGGCAGCCGCGCTTACGCCTTTGCTTGCGGCATCGCCAAGAATAACGCCAAGCCTGTCGGGCTCTTCGCCAACATGCAGATAATCGAAAAAATCTCCCCCCACAATTTCAGCCGGAAGTGTAACGCCGTATAGATCGTAATCGTTAAACTCAAACTCATGTTCGGGTAAAATACTTTTCTGAAGCAGGCGTGCTTTATCGAGTCCCTGTTTTAATAT
>Ga0183096_1000550_pt1 | contig 47021 bp, 55 predicted proteins | sample Biomet5_FD_127791 | JGI IMG/M metagenome (GOLD analysis project Ga0183096, IMG submission 127791) | Microbial communities from bioreactor (seeded with sewage sludge) at LBNL, California, USA - Biofuel metagenome 5 (version 2) (version 3) | ecosystem: Engineered > Bioreactor > Anaerobic >... | reverse complement strand
CAATACCCCGCCCTCCCGGCATCGGGAATGTCCCGCCGCCCACGAACGGACGGGGATCGGTCAGGGAAAAAAGAAAGCCGGGGCGTCTGCACGCACCCCGGCTTTACACACTCACCCTGCTGGCAAGTGTTTGTGATCACTGGCGTCCCCAGCCGGGTTTGAACCGGCGTTATCGGCGTGAGAGGCCGATACGATTTTAACACCTTGATATCCTTTATTTTTTCCGCCATATCGCCCCTGACAATAATTCAAAGGAGCGACACTATGGCAACCACCAGTACATTGGCGATGGCGTGGGAAATGTATTATAATTTAGTCCTGGCGTCAAGCAGTGACCGCTCAAAAATGAGCGAGTCGGGGCGTTGGCGTAATCACATAGTACCGTTCTTTGGCAATGAATTACTACTTGATAAAATTACAAATCAAGATATTTTATTGTTGAGGACCTATTTAGTAAAGAAAAAACTAAGCCCGCAAACAATTGCACATTGCCTGTCTTTACTGCGCAGAGTAATGCACAGAGCGCTACAGTGGAATCTGTTTGATGGAAGACTTCCAGTTTTTGATATGCCTAAATTTGACAACAAACGAGTAAGATTTTTAACAAGACAAGAAGCTAATAAATTGTTATTCGAATTATCAATGCGTTCTAAATTGTGGCACGATATTAGTTTGTTTGCGCTCCATACTGGACTTAGAGCTAATGAAATTTTTTCTTTGCGAATAGGGCATTACGATATGAATAATAGCTCTATATGTGTTTTTGATACTAAGGTTGACAATAGAATTGTTCCACTAAATTCTAAATCAGAAAAAATTTTGCAAGAATACTCATCGGGGAATGGGTATTTGTTTACAGACTGTGGGGAGCAAATTAAGCACGTGAATAGAATTTTCACTGATGCAGTAAAAGCTTGCCAACTTAACCAAAATATTAAAGACAGAAGACAAAAAGTGGTTTTCCATACTTTACGTCATACATTCGCGTCATGGTTAGTACAGGCGGGAACACCTTTGATGGTAGTTAGCCAATTGCTAGGGCATAAATCGTTGCAAATGACACAGAGATATGCTCACCTTGCACCGACTCAAGGAGCTAGTGCAGTTAAAATGCTAGAAGATGATCATGACGAAATAACATAAAATTTACTCAATAGAAATAAAATTGTGTAAGGTCAAAGTCTGGGCTACTTCTTTACTTGGAGTAGCCCATAAAATAAAAACCAATATATTTTATAAAGCCATTTGAAATATTTTCGATAAATTGCAACATAAATAAATTAAAAACCTTTATAAAAAATAAAAGTAATAAAGAGATTATTTAAGATTTTAAGATAAATAAATCCGCTGTTGTCCCTAGTTGGTCCTATCCTGTTATTTTCTGTCCCTACTTGTCCTTTCTTGGCCATAAAGTGTAATTTTCTGTAAAAACTTGTCCTAAGGACAGGAATTTACAGATATTGACAAGAAATGCCCATAAAGAGATGACCTAAGGACACGGACGAAGAAGGCAGGACAGGTGAGGTACATGTACCTCACGTCCTGCCCTGCGGGGCTGCGCTTATTCGCCTGCGGCTCAACGCTTAGGAGAAGACGAAATGCCGACCAAAAAGATGGCGCTTTATAGCTACGTCACCCCAGAAGAACACGCAGCGATCTCAGCTCATGCCAAGCAAGCCGGACTATCCCAATCCACCTACGTCAAACGTATTTGTCTCGGCCTGCCAACGCCTAGCCTAGAAAAACAGCAAAATAGACTGGAATTACTCAGGATTAATGCCGATTTGGGGCGGCTTGGAGGCCTTTTCAAGCTGTGCCTGTCCGAGTCCGCGAAGGATCAGCCGCTTGTGGCCCTACACCAAGAAGTCCGGCGAGTGCTCAAGGAAATCGAAGCGCGGCAACGGGAAATGAAAGCCCTCATCCTATCGATGTAGAAACCGACAAATTTATGATTAGTCGTCATATTACCCGAAAGGCCAAAAACGATGATTATCAACGTCTGGCGCGGTATATCCAGGCGGCCGATCACGGCGATGAAAAGGCACTCATGAGCTGGTGCGCTGGATGTCTGGCCGGGGATGACTACGAATTGGCGGTGCACGAAGTTGTTGATACGCAAGATTTGAATACGAGATCAACAAAAGAAAAGACCTATCATCTTGTTGTTAGCTTCCGTCCTGAAGATGAGTCAAAACTCACTCCTGAAGTTTTAAAAGAAATAGAAGTTGACTTCGCTAAAGCTCTAGGGTTTGAAGAGCATCAACGGCATTGCGGAGTCCATAAGAATACTAATAATTTACATTTGCATGTCGCATACAATATGATTCACCCGGAAAAATTTACGAGACATGAACCGTATCGAGACTACCAAGCTAGGGATAAGGTATGCCGCGAACTTGAAAAAAGATTTGGACTATTTATTGACAATGGTAAATCAATAAATGATATAAAACCAAAATTGACCCCTGTAGCAGCCACTATCGAAGCACACACCGGGCAACAATCATTTGATGGATATATTAAAGAGCGCCGATCTTTAATAATGGAATCATTAGAGCAAGCTAGTACTTGGCAGCAGGTACACCATATTTTTGCGCAATATGGCGTGGAAATAAAGCCACATGGTAACGGTCTTGTTATTGCAGAGCGGATGGGTAAGCAAGCTATAAAGGCGAGCAGTTTGGACAGATCTCTATCTATGGCAAATTTGGTCAAGCGATTTGGTGTATATATGCCGCCGCAAAACAAAATAATTGCAGAAAATTGTGACGAACAGTATAACGCCAAACCTTTGCATTGTGAATCAAACCGTGGGGCTCTTTATGAGGAATATCAATCAAATATTTCATCTAAAAAAAAGCAACTTGAAAATTTAAAAAATCGTGAACAAATTGAGCTTGATTCGATTCGGATTAAATGGGACCGCGAACGTCAAAAAATTTCGAATGATTTTTTTGGAACATACAAAATTAAATTGCTAAAAAAGTCTCGTTTATATGAAGCAAAAGAAAGGTTACTTATTAAAAAACAATCCAACGAGTCTCAAATAAAGTTAAGGCAAGAAGCTCCTTATGCCTCGTGGACTGATTTTTTACGATGTAAAGCCAAACAAGGCGATGAAACTGCACTTGATATATTAAGATCCAAAAAACAGACATTTAAATCAGAAAATAATCTTGACAATAGGAATGGACAAAATTTTGAAATTAAAGAAAATTGGATAGATAAACGCTTAGAAATAGCCGCTGAACATAATGAATCAAGAAGACAGCGTGGACTCGTAGCGCTGTCTAAATTTAGCGAGTTGGCAGAACTTGAAGGGGATAAAGGAGTTGAAAGTAGAATTTTTTCAGGTTTTGAAAGTGAAATTGATGCAAATGGGGTTGTCATTTTTAAATTAAAAAATGGTGGGACGATACGAGACACCGGAAAAAAAATTTATTTTTCACAACAAGAAAAAACGAAAGAAGCAGCATTGATGTATGCAAAATCAAGATGGGGAAGAAATGTTAGAATGCTTGATAACGGGTTTATCCAACCATCGCAGGAAATAACGCGTGAAAAACAAAAAAATAGAGGGATGGAAAGATAGTATGCACACACAAAACGAAAACGTCGCAACGAAAACAGTCTTCCTATTTCCTGTTTCGACTCTACATGTTTAAATTTACAGAATTCATAATCAAAATTAAATTCATTGTTAATCCATTCTAAAAAGGATCCAGCACAAAATACATCTTTTATTTATTCTTCGCCGGCACGCTGGATGTAACAAAAATTATGACGAAAAAATAACGCCAATTGATAAAATCATGTTAAAAATTGAAAAAATAATACACGCTTTTCCCCATTTGTGAATAGCGGTTTGTTTTCCCGAACTATAGTCACTAAAATCACAAAGCGCCACGATTGCCCCTCCAACAAGTAATATAATCGAAGAGAGTAAAGTCAGTGGCGCAAGAAATCGCACTAAACTGAGCAGCGTGTATTCTTCCATCCTTATCCCCGCCACCATTTTAATTTAAACCGTCTTGACACAAAAGCGTTATGTCTCTGCTTGTCGTGGCGAACCCTCCCTCCTCCTCCCTCCTCGACGGCTTGGCGGACCAACGCCGCTAGGTCTGGCGTAAGGGCTATTTCCTCCCTGCGGGAGGATGAAAAAAGGCAGGACGCCAAGAAGTATTAGCAGGCAGGACGGCCCTGATTTTCCCGAAGGATCGTGAGCGCGTCAGGCACGGCGTCCAGCACCTTCAACAAGTTGGTCACGGCCCGGCTGGTCAGGGCATCCCCCTTCTCGTACTTGGTGAACGCCTTCGGGCCGCCGCCGATAAGGTCGCCGGCCGCCGCTTGGGTCAGCCCGAGCTTTTTGCGGATGCGCTTTACCTGCGGGCCATCCAACAGCCCCTCGCACTTCGCCTTCATGGCGTTCAAGGCCCGATCGGAGACCTTCATATCCGCACGGGTATAGAGACCTTCCCCACATGCCGGGCAATACCATCCGGGCATGCCAACAGTCATCGTCTGTCCCTTGTAGGAAAATTCCACCGGTCTCACGTCACGAACCATTTCGGTTCCATCCTCGTGGCATATGGGATTTGTTTCCATGCTATTTCTCCTTGAAAGAGAGCAGATCAAAGGCCGAAATCCTTCCAGCCATAAACTTCACGTACAAAATCCCAGCGGATGTCGGCACATGATACACGTCCTGCCAGGCCGCATTGTCCGCGTAGGCGGTCATGGATTTGTAAAAGTGCCTGCGGTTCATGCTCTCAATGACCGACATCATGCCATCGTAATCGAAGCCGAGGCGTTGGGCTGCCTGGGCGGCGGTTCTCGTCACGGTGACTTCGCCCCTTCTCGCAGCATCCCGGAAAGAGCCCAAGTCGTATGTCGGTTTTCTCTTTTCCATGAAAGAAAATTACCATAGAGGTACTTTTTGTCAAGGCAGTGAGTCCTGGCCCCCGGCAAAGATTTTCGCCTCCGACCTCACGCCGCCCAAAAACGACTCCTGCCATTGGCGCGTAAACCGCCCCAGCCACCTCGCAGCCTGAAGCCTCCAAAGGCGTACTCCTGACAGTCGCGCGAGGATGGTCACCGCTGCTTCAATATTACTGGACTAAAATTTTTAACATTTTCTCGTCTGGCTGACCGGGGGCAACGCCGCGCTGGGTGAGCTGTTCTCTGGCCAAGTGCTTCTGGAAACGTCGCGTCCGGACGTGAAGAAATCCGTGGTGGTAGTATTTTAACGCTAAAAGGTTAAGACGTTTTTAATTTAAAATATCTTGACACGAAAATGCTTAAGAGCTATAAGGCTTATGCCTTAATGTGTTTTTAAGTTAAAAAGTTTTTTGACTTAAACTGTAAAGCATAAAAAAGGTAAAGCGTATGCGCGTGATAGCGTTTGCAAATCAGAAAGGCGGGGTTGGCAAAACGACCACTGTCCACAACGTGGGGGCGGCTTTGGCCAGAGATGGCCGAAACGTTCTCCTTGTGGATCTTGATGCACAAAGTAGCTTAACCGCCTCATGTGGGCATGACCCTGATGACTGTCGAAGCCTCTATGAAGCCTTGGACGGTAAGGCTAGGCTTGATGACATCAAGATGCCCGTGGCAGACGTCCCCGGCCTTGACCTCGTTCCCGCCGGGATCGACTTGGCCCAGGCGGACTTGGCCTTTGCGGCCCGGATCGGCCGTGAAAACATGCTCCGCAAGACCCTCGCGCAAGCTACGGGTTACGATTATGTCTTGCTCGACTGCCCGCCGAACCTCGGACTGGTGACGCTCAACGCGCTTGTGGCGGCCTCTGAAATCGTCATTCCGGTCCAAGCCGAATACCACGCCTTGCGCGGCCTGGAATTGCTCCAAGGCACGGTTGCAATGGTGCAAGAGCTAAACCCATCCTTAAAAGTCTTGGGAATTGTAGTGACGTTTTTTGACAAGCGAAAAACGCTCAATCGAGACGTTTTTAATGAACTCCGAAAAACTTTCCGTGAAGTATTATTTGGCGTAAAAATTCATGATGCTGTGGCATTGGCGGAGGCTCCGAGTAACGGGCAAGATATTTTTGCATATCGTCCTGGATCAGTAGGCACTCAAGATTATGACAGACTTGCTAAAGAAATAGAGGATAGGGGCTAGCTATGGGACTTGGGAAACAGAAGACAAAGCTTGATGGTGAGCTTTTTCGGCGTACTGAACGACAGGACGCAGTGAGACCTAAGGCTGAAGAGAGTCAAATTATATCGGCCAGTGATAATTTACAATCAATGGAAAAGATACAAAAAGAAAGATTTTCGTTGTATCTTGAGCCAAGTTTGGCTAAAAAATTGAGGTTGTATGCAGTGGAAAATGATATTAAAAATATTAATGGATTGTTGACGGGAGTTATTAAGCAATTTCTTAAAAATAACGGTGTTGTAGTGTAGAGGTTGGGCTATGAACAGATTCATTCGGTCAGCGACAAGAAGTATAAATACATCATTGCCCATTGAAATTTCGGATTTCCAATTTGAAGACTTGTTGAAAAATGGTTATGTAGATGCAAAATGGGAGCCACATATAAAAATATTCCTACAAGAGGCTCCTATTGAACTTCTTCATAATCTTGTTATATCAGGGGCTACAACTTTTCCAACATTGAATAGTCTTTATCAACAATACGCAAAGTTTTCTGACACAAGAGAGTGGGTCCATGCAATGTCAAAGTAATGCAACTGAATCGTGGAAAGATCTATTGGGTTTGGCACTTCCTGCCTTAAAACAATTGCCAAAAGAAATTGAATGGGATTTGGGCGGTGGAACGGCCTTAATGTTGTTTATTAAACATAGAATAAGTAAAGATGTTGATATATTTTTTGAAAATGCAAGAGCCCTAAAACTGTTGGCTCCAAGTGCAAACGTGTTGACAAAAAAAATATGTGATGATTGGCAGCAACCAGGACATTATATTAAATTAATAAAATACGGAAAAGGTGAAATTGATTTTTTAGTAAGCAGGACTTTTGAAGACAATCCAAATATTGCCTATGATTTTATTTATAATAATCAAAAACAACCTATACGGGTTGAAACGCCAAAAGAAATTTTATCAAGAAAAATTTTTCATCGCGCGTCACAATTTACGATACGAGATATATTCGACACTGCTTCAGTTATAGAATATGATCCAAAAATATTGACATCGTTAAGTCTTGATGTAGTTGAAAAGTTGCCTCTAGCAATAAATAGGGTTAAAACATTGCAGAATGAGTATACTAAAGAAATTCTTAACTACATAATACCATTAAATATTCAAGAACACATATTGAAGGATGCTCCTGAAATGGCGATAGAAATGTTTTCAAGAGAACTGGCGCGAGCAAATAGAAGAGAGCGGTTCAAAGATACTAAATTAGGTTTTTAATATGGTATTGCCATCATAGAGGGAATTATGAAACGATACTTCGTTACGTTTTTTCTTGCCCTGTTCCTGGCCAATATTGGAGTACAATCCCATGCCGCATCCCTTGTGCTCAACAATACGCCCGTCGAGGTGTATTTTAGTCCAAACGGCGGGGCGCAAGCCGCGATAGTGCAGGAGCTTGGTAAAGCCCGGACTTCGATCCTGGTGCAAGCCTACAGCTTCACCAGTGCCCCTATTGGAAAGGCTTTGATCGATGCAGCACGCCGTGGAGTCCATGTCGTAGCTCTTTTGGATAAGAGCCAGCGAGCGGAACGATATAGCAGCGCGACGTTCTTAGCCAATGCAGGTATCCCGGTTTTGGTTGACGCGGCACACTTCATGGCTCATAATAAAGTAATTATTGTTGATAGCAATACAGTAATAACGGGAAGCTTTAATTTTACCAAAAGTGCTGAAGAATCTAATGCGGAAAATGTGCTAATAATTCGATCCAGTGAATTAGCAAAAATTTATACTGCCAATTGGATCGAGCATAATAAACATTCTGAAGCTTATTAGCTTTGCACACAAAGGATTCAATATGCTGCAATTTGATAAGAAAGTAGAAAAGGCAATATTTATTGCTAAGAAAAATTTGGCAGGTTTAGTGTATGATTTTCAAACGATTGAGGGTATGCCGTTTACACTCCCTGAAGTCCAAACATACCTTCAGGGGATTACCATTGGAGGGCATAAGGAGACTGACGAATATAAGTTAAAGCAGCAAGCAGAAGCTTGGAAATATTTAATTTATTTAGTTGAAAATGAAAAATTTAAAATGACAAAAGGCATAGCATGCTCTTTGCAATCAATAGTTGCAAAAAAAGAGGCTTTAGAGTGGGGTGATTTCCGGCATGGACAGGTTTGGATTAAAGGGTCAAGTTACATACCACCAGAGCATACTTTGCTTGATCAAATGTTTGACAATTTATGCGAAAAAATTAATAATATAAAAGATGTATTTACAAGAGGGCTGGTTGTTTCACTTGATATGGCAAGAAAACAATATTTTTATGATGGGAACAAAAGGACAGGCTTGCTGATGACAAACGGAATATTTATTTCCAATGGCCTTATGCCATTTAGTATCCCTTCAAAGGCAGTGCTTGAGTACAACACAAAGATGTTGAAATTTTATGAAACAGGGAAAGAGAAGGCGCTATTAAATTTTTTTGAAAAACAGTATATTAAAGAATATCCTGGTTTTGATCTTGGCCGGGCTGGATTGTAACCGTTGTCAAAAAAAATGACAGGGGAAATACGTCATGGGATATCAAGATGACAGTGAATTTTCACGGGTTATTGGTCGCCGTAAGGTTTTGGGAGTAAGCCCGGGAACAATTACAAAAGAAATGATGGATTGGATGGATTCCATGAACAACTACAAGACACGAATTCCAAAGGGAATTTTTCGATATAAAAACCACGAAGAGGCTAATAAGGCCATGGATGAATGGCTTGTGCAAACAATGGTTGCTTCAGCTAAAGGTGAATGATTGTGACACAAGAAGAAGAGTACACACGGCCTGCTACATGGAATGACGTTATACAAGTCGTAAATCTGTTGAATCAGCATAATGTTGATTTTTTTTTAGTGGGAGGGTTCGCATTGGCTGCACATAAACTTGTCCGTAACACTATTGATATTGATATCGCCGTGTTGCCAACTGTTGAAAATTCGGAAAAATGGATTTTTGCGTTGTCGCACCTTCCTGAAGCGGCTACTAAGGAGTTGCTTGGTGAAAAAGATCCGTTTGAAGGTGACTATTTGCATGCAATAAGAATAAATGACGAATTTACAATAGATATTATGCCATCTGTCGCAGGAGTAAAGTTTGATGAATTGAAAAAAAATGTCCAAATTAAAGAGATACAAGGGGTAAAAATCCCTGTCCTTGACCTTTATGGTCTATTGCAAACAAAACAAACTGTACGGCCGAAAGACCAAGCAGACGCTAAGTTGATAGAGCATGCAATAAGTGAACTATCTGAAAAAAATGTTTTGCAAGAAGAAAAAGTCCTTATCGACTCGGCAGCAAGATATCTTTCAGAATTATCAAAATGCGAGAATCCAAGAATGGTTTCTAAATCAGTACAGAGAGGATTACTTGATTCTTCGAGTACCTATATAAAAAAATATGGAGGGAAAGCTTTTAGCCAACTGATAAATGCTAATTTTGGACAACAATCAAGAAAAATACAAAATTTCATACAATTACAACAAGATAAAGGAATGTGATTGAGGAATGTGATTCAAGAGGAAGATAGGAGCAGCCTGCCTCCGCGCGAACTGGCCTGGTTGACCTGGTCAAGGCTCCCAACACAAAAGGCCCTGGGCATCCATCATGCCCAGGGCCTTTTGTTCGACAACTTACGCCGGCGCTAGCGCTATTCGTCAGTGGACCCGCCGGAAGCAGGATCAGCTTGTGGTTTCTTCTTCGAGCCTTTCGGGAGTTCCTTGGCCTCGGGCTGCGGTGCCTTTTTCCCGCGCCTCTCCCACAGCTTCATATCCTTCATTTTTTTACGGCGGTCACGTTGCAGCGACTTGGCGCACAGCGGCGTACCTTTCTTATAGGCATACTTGGTGCGGTACTCCTCGGGCGTCAGGGCATGGAGACTAAGATGTTTGCGAGTCAGGACCTTGAAGGCTTTGCCGCACTCCAGGCAGACGACGCTGTGCTCTTTTATTGCCCGGGCAGGATTGACAGCAGGCAACGACGGAGAGGAGTCAATCGGTGCGGGTTCACCCCCCGCAGCTCGCAGAGCATCGGCTAACGTCCGAATGGCGTTTGCTATATCCTGAGGGCTCATTGTCGTTTGACCGGCTTGTGTTTTTATCAAATCAATAGCGGCTTTGACGTATTCGTCCATGTAATCCTCCATGGTAAGTTTTTATGTTAATAAGATTTCTCACTATCAAGTCAATAGAAATATTACAAAATTGCACGAATAAAATAGCGTACTTTGGTATGGATTGGTGCAGTTTCCGCTCCACCGGTTTCATGCGTGGCCCCGCCTCCTGAAAAATTGGTATATCCGGTAATAGTCCCGCCAGAAGTTGTACCACCATAAGACGTTCCAGATGTCCAACCGCTAATACTGCCTCCAGAAGTAGAACCTGAATATGTTGTACCAGAAGTCCAGCCGCTAATACTGCCTCCACTTGTCCAACCAGAGTAATTTGACCCTCCTGTATAAGCACCTCTTGTATATTCATTCATTGTACCAGGAGCCCATTGTGTCCATCCCATAAACGGACTCCCTGTTCCATAAGAATTTCCACCATAGTCAGTTACAGTATCTTCGTAGTAAGCGCCACCAGTTGTGCCGGAATACGATTGTCCGTCTGCCCAACCGCTAATTGATTCACTGCCGATCGAACCGCTATAATTTTGACCGTTGGCCCAGCCACTAACGGATTCGCTTCCGATCGAACCACCATAGGACTGTCCTGATGCGCTACCACTTACAGTGTGCTGGTGTGGATCAATATCGTGCGAATGAGCGCGAATCGAGTCAGCAACTTGTTGTCCTGCTTGCGATGCAATCGTTGTACCGCGTAAAAATTGACTATTATAGTTTGGGACTTTAGAGCTTCCTAGTACACTTCGAAGGCGATCGTATTGACTGTTAGAGGGAATAGTTTGGCCATTGCATTCGAGCCATTTGGTAATATCTGCGGGATTGGACGCAGCAGGCCAAGCAATGATTGTACCAACAGCAATAGTGCTTTCGCTTGTAATGGATACAGTTGTTGGGTCAAAATTTGTAGCATCAATACATTCCGCAAATTGCGGAGTACATAGAACTGTAAAAAAAAATGTGTAAACAAACGAAGCAAAATATTTACTAGGAAATAGTTTAATGTACATAGTAACACCTACAGTTATACGCCTTCTGGTTGTCCATTGTTGTCTTTAAATGATTCTCGACATTTGGGGAATCCTGAGCAACCCCAAAAATTGTATGAAGAATTAATGCGATGAATAAGAGGTTTGCCACATTTGGGGCATTTGTATTGACTGAGTTCCGGTTTCTCATGCGGTTCGCAGCGAGAGCCGGGTTTACCATTGTCATCAACAAAAGTGGCTTTACAGTCAGGATATCCCGAACAACCCCAAAAATCATAACCTTTTTTTGATTTGGTGCCCTCTTTCTGCATATGCCGCAACGGCTGGCCGCAATCCGGGCAGCTATGTGTATTGGCACTCGAAAAAGATGCCAAATCGGTGTCGAGATTGGCTTTAAATTGCTGCATGGCGGTTAAATAACTCGCTTTGCCAGCCGCAAGTGCGTCAAGCAGCTCTTCCATTTTTTTTGTGTAATCATAGTCAAGAAAGCCGAATCGACTGCTTAATGCGTCGATAACGGCTTCCCCGCATTCTGTTGGCAATAATTTGCGCTTCTCGATTTTAACGTATTGTCTGGTGATGATGTTTTCCAAAATTTTTGCATACGTTGATGGACGGCCTATACCACGTGACTCCAAAGCTTTGATTAATGATGCTTCGGAGTAACGTCCGGGAGGCGATGTTTTCAAAACACGCACCAGCCCCGCGCCCACTGTCAGTTGGCTATCGCCCTGGAGTGCCGGTACCGGATTGTCCGGTTCTTCCTCTGCCTCATCCGTTTGATCTTTTTCTAAAACGATTTTCCACCCTGCATCAACAAGCGTGCGCCCTTTGGCCTCAAACTCGGGTTTGCGCCCGTCAACATCATCGCCTTGCAGTATTACCGACCGCAACGAAAAAATGGCATCAACCAACTGCGTTGCCAACGTGCGCTGCCGAATCAAACCGTAGAGCGCTTTTTCAGCATCGGATTCGCCTGCCTCTGCAACCTCGATATGGGTCGGGCGGATAGCCTCGTGCGCCTCTTGTGCTCCATCCTTGCTTTTCCAGTGTCTTGTTTGAGACACGACAGGAAGATTTTGACTGCGGCAAAATTCTTGAATGGCGGCCACGGCCTCATCGCAAAAATTGGGCGAATCCGTGCGCATGTAGGTAATATGGCCAGCCTCATACAATTTTTGAGCCAGGGCCATGGTCTCTTTGGGAGAGAGCTTGAGTGCGATGGACGCGGCCTGCTGCAACGATGACGTGGTAAATGGCGGCGGAGGTGCCTTCCTGACCTCCTGCTCTGTGCAAGAGGCTACAGAGACCTTGCGGATCCCGGAGACACGAGTAGCCAGCTCCTTGTCCAAAATATACCGTTGACCTGGTTCCAGCCAGGCGTCCGGCTTCCAGGTCGCTTTCCAGCCCGCAGAGACATTTTCGATAGCATCAAAAATGAGATCCACACCGAAATGTGTCGTGACCGTGAATGCCCGAATTTCGCGTTCACGATCCACTACAAGCCGCAGGGCAGGGCTTTGAACCCGGCCTGCCGAGTTTTTCCCGCCCAAAAGTCGCGAAAGGGGCGGAGATACCTGATACCCGACCAGACGATCCAGGACGCGGCGACCCTCCTGGGCAGTGACCAGAGCCATGTCAATTTGGCGCGGAGCCTTTACGGCTCTCAGAATGGCTTGTTCGGTTATTTCCGCGAACGTCACCCTTTTGGGAGCTTGCAGGTGGAGAGCATCCGCCAAGTGCCATGCGATAGCTTCCCCTTCGCGGTCGGGATCCGTTGCAAGATAGACAGCCTCAGCGGCTTTCACCGCAGTCGCCAACTTCGCAAGGGTGGATTTCCCTCGATCCGTCGGAACGTAACAAGGTTGCAGCGAGTGCAGATCAACACCAAGTTCTTTCACGGGCAAATCTCTGACATGGCCGCAACTGGCCATGACAACCCATGCTCTCCCCAAGTAGGACTGTATTTTTTGGACTTTGCCCGGAGATTCAACGATCAATAAATTACTCATTATTTCCCCCTTTTTTAGTAATATCATTGCTGGCGATGCTGACGTTATCACCGAAGTGCTTTACAATTATGGGTGATCGTCGCACTGCCGCTGATGATGATATCAACGCAGTTCGCTGTAACGACTTTGATTGTGATGCAGATTGAATTGGTACTTCACTGCGTAGACGAGCCATTATAGCAGCCGCATAGGCCCTGCCGCGTTCGGGATTCCGTTCGAGGCACGTGTGGTAGGTGGCTACCGCTTGCCACGACAGGCCATAGCGCTTGATAGCCTGGGCCAGGATCCAAACGCCGACCTGGACGTTACCCGCTGGATCAAAGACAACATCCAACGGGAGGTGATACCGGCGGAGCCATTGAGCGTTGATTTGCATCAACCCAATATCAAACGACAGGCCGGCCTGGAGGGCGGCCCGGGCCACGGTCATGGCCTGATCTTTCGAGGCATGGAGGTAGGGCCGACCTTCGATATTCATCGCCCACGGGCGCATACCGCTTTCATGACCGGCTATGGCCTGGGCAAGGGCCTTGGGGACGCCGTAGCGTTCGCACGGGCCGGCAAAGAGATCCTCGGGTTGGGCTTGCGCAAATTCCGGGATCATCAAGACGAGCTGGCAAACGGCCCAAATGATGGTTGCGGTTTTCATCATATGACTACCGCCCTATTGCAAGTCCAAGCCCTGGCCCTGGATCGTTTTCTCTTCCTTTTCCTTTGGACTTGCCTTTTGTAATTTGTTCCGCGACCACTGCCAGCCCGCGAGACTGGCAAAGGTCATTGAAGTCCGTTAAATGTTTATCCATTTCTTCTCTGGTAAATGTAGGAACAATGACACTACCGCCAACAGCCTGTGCGGCTTGCTTGGCTTTTTCGACACCGATGTTGCCTTGATCACGGCCGTGATCATTGTCTGCACAAATTGTAATTTTTGCTTCAGGGTATTTTTCACGCAGGGCACGAGCAACAGGTTCCAAGTTCCCCGCATCAAACGCAACAGCTACAGGCTTATCCGTCGCCATGTTGACACTTACACCAGTAGCGTATCCTTCTGTCAGTATAATTTCATCAGTGCGGTGTTTGGAGTCGTCAAGGAAGAAAAAACAACCAGTTTTCTGGCCGTCTTTTTGGAAGCGCTTATTCCCATCCCAATCAATTTCTTGCACATTGCGGAGTTCACCCGCCGCATTATAAAGCGGAATGAGCAGCAAGAGCCCTTCAGGACTTTCTTTGACGCCACCGATAGGCGGGATCCCCTTACGAAGCAAATAGGGATGATTGATTGCCGCAATAGGCCTTATCGGAGGCAGCGCTTCAAACGCTTGGCGGACCTGGTTGGCTACCTCGTCCTGGCGCAACGACCTGTCCCGTTCGCGCTGTGCACGCCGCTCCTGCGCTTCCTGGACCAACGATGCCTTTTGGGCGTCGGTCAGGGTATGGCCATTGGCGATCCACTTCGTTTTTTCGCCAGTTACGAAATTTTGATACCACCCGGCGGGATGCCCATCGAGGAAGCCTTGATAGGCTCCATCCAGGTCGTGAGGCCTGCCGGTGACCGGCACGCGATGAATAGCGCCATCCATCGCCGGCAACCCCTTGAGATCCAGCCCGGCAGCACGCAGCGCTTGGGCAAACTCTTCGCGCGGATCCATCGGCACGGCAGGGGCAAGGACTTTTTGGGGCAACCAACCTTTGAGTTTGGCCATAATGTCAGGGTCCACAGGGATCGGCAGACCGGGAGTTTGCGACGCTTGGGCATCAACAGTGCGTGCAGCAGATTGCAGGATATCTAACTCGTCACTTACATAGACCATAATTGTTCCCTCGCTTATTGTTAAAATATCCAAATGGGCTGAACTTTTTGCAATGATGTCAGCTTAACCAATCCAAAATAGCGGCTATCAAACCCTCCTGAATGATGGTCAGATAGTACCAATGCCATTCCAGCAGGGATTATCCCTGATTTTAATTCAGATGGTGGTAAAGGTCGTTGGTAATGATCGTTTGATAGTATTTTCGACATAGGGAGCATTTGTCCATTGATGAGGATTTCTGCTGAAGTTATGTCAATGGTGTCGCCGGGCAAACCACAAACAATTTTAACAAGAGGCTCTAAACCATTTGGGCACGATCCTTTTTTCAAATAGCCACGCTCAATGGCAAGAGTCGTAAAAGGTTCAGAATCTAAACAAAAATAGACAATATCGTTGTGCAATATCTGAGAGTTTACGGCCTGGTAAATGCCTCGTGACATTGATTGCGTGATGTTAATTCTGAAACCTAAACAATAAGGGTAATATAAAATAAATAAAATCAAGGCACACAAAACAAGGAAGTAATATTTTTTACTTGCCATTGTTGGTGCCTTGATTGCGCAGATAGTCGCTATACGAAATTGGCTTAACGGAAGAAACAATTTGATTAGAAGATGCTGGATTGTCCACTGTATGTTCTACTAGTATAGAATCAGAAGAATCAGGAGAATTAACTTTGGACCTTGATAGAAAAACAGGATCACGGAAAAAAAGAATTTGGCGACCATAAATAGGAGAGCGACCGGCAACAAAAATGAGCATGTCGCCGGGTTTGGTAACGACATCCCCTTTCTTTTTGAGGCCGGGAAGGCGCATGCATTCGTCTGGAGTAAGAAGAGGTCTTGCAGTTTCGGAAATGCTCAGCGAAGCATTTTTAAGATGCCCACTGCGCGATCCGCTCAAAGAGGTCTTTTCCTGGACGACAGTTGTTTTCCCGGTCATTTCAGACAATTGCTTTGCTGTGTCTAACGTATTGGGTGCATATGCAATACGGATATGGCAATTCCCTTGAATGCCATTTTCTTTTCCGTATGTTTCATTAAGCTGCTCAACATTTTGGATAACCAAGAGGTAATTAATCCCGTAGCCGGCAGCATACGCAATGGATTTATTCACAATTTCCATTTTGCCAATGGATGTAAACTCATCCATGAGCATTAAAAGGCGTCGTTTTGATTTTTTTTGAACTCCATTTTCGAAATCCATGCGTTCACAAAGACGACTGATAATAAGGTTCAAAATAAGACGTAAAAGCGGACGGACCCTGTTTATATCAGTAGGACTAACAACAAGATACAAGCTGATAGGGCTATCGTAATTCATTAAATCTGAAATAGTAAAATCTGACTTTTCAGTATTCATCGCAACAACAGGATCACGGTATAGAGCAAGGTTTGATACAGCGGTTCCAACAACACCGCTGCACTCGTTCGGGCTTTTATTAAGCATTTCTCGTCCAGATGATGCAATAAAATCATGTATATGGTCGCCGCCTGTCGCGCCGGAAGGAAAACACTCAGCGACAAGCTTTGCATGGTCGGTTTTTAACATTTCGTCGAATAATTCTTCAATAGTTCGGTCTTTATCGGCAAGCATTAGGCCGAGATCATTTAATGTCGCTGTCCGTTTTTGTGTATGCTTTATCATAACAAGGCAATGCAATAGTGCCCCAGCGATAAAGGCAAATCCAGCTTTTGCCCAATAATCTTGTAGACCTTTTCCTTCAGGATCAACAATCATTGTCGCAACATTTTGTACATCAGGGATAGCATAGAGCGTATTTAAGCGGACTTCCTCAAGAGGATTAAAGCGTGTTCCAAGCCTGGAATCTCCGATACTGGCGTCCGAAGGATCGAACCGCAAAACCTTATGACCTTGAGACTTTCGCCATCCAGACGTGAGCGCCCAGTTTTCGCCCTTTATATCCAAAACGACTGTGGAATCAGGGTAGGAAAGCAATGTTGGAAGGATAATGCCAACACCTTTCCCGGATCGTGTGGGAGCATATAATAAAATATGCTCAGGTCCATTGTGACGTAAGTACAAGTGCATTTTCCATGGCAACCCTGTCAGAACACGGAATAATGATAAATACATAGGCAGATGTTTGATATAGCCGCCGATATAAATGCCTTTGCTGGCAATTAATCCCATTTCATTGATCTCATCGTCGGTAGCCCAATGTGCAGACCCGTGGATATCAGATCCGCCTGTAGGTTTCCGCATGGCAAATAATGCAAAACCAACGATAATAAATTGAGGGATGATAAAAAGCAGTTGACCATGAAACTCAGCTTGGCGCACTGCCTCATGCACACTGCCCCAACCATGCCAAAAAATAATATTCCATGGTGCATACCAAAGCTTTCCAAACGCGGTTAGCCATGGTTGTCCAAGAGATGGATGATAGGCAAAATATGATGCGACCTCTTGAGTAGCTAATGATAAACTGGCCAAGGAAATAAAAATAAAAAAAAGAAGATACCAGAACCGAAAATGATTTTTTTTACTTTTACTGACATTCCCGAGACCATAGTTATTTACCATTTCATGTGACATCGTTATTGTCTCCTCTCGTTTTGTGCATTTTCAACATACGGTTCTTTGAAAACCAAATCCTTGGTAACTATGACATTGAATCGAAAGCCAGGGCGAATTTCAAGTGTCGGCTTAATGTTCATGTTTTTTGAGAGCATTTGCGCTGTTGCTTGACCGAGTTGTTGGGCCAAAGCGCCAGTCATTTGTTGTTGCATAGATGCAGATGTCGAATTGCTATTCGACGAGTTACTAGGAGTCATGGTATCAACCGCATAAGATGTCGAGCCAGTGACCAAGGACATGAGCAACGCGGAGCCAAATATGCGGAAGTAATGATTGTTCACTTCGTCTTCATAGCCGGCATAACCGGCGCTATCTGTCCCCGGCATTGATTCCAGGGTGATTGCCGAGCCGTCGGGAAAAATGATGCGGTTCCAGGCGACCAGGACGCGGGATTGCCCGTAAATGACCCGGGAGTCGTAAACACCGTAGAGCCGCGCTCCTTGCGGGATAAGGAGGTAACGGCCATCGGCTGTGTCGTAGACGTTCGAGCTGACTTGGGCGATAATTTGCCCTGGCAGGTCGGAATTGATGCCGCTAATCATTACAGCCGGGATTACGGCACCTGTCTTGACTTCATAACGGTGTCCGGCTTGACGCGTTCCAGCCGCTATCCATTGACGATCAAGGGTTTTGGACCGTTCAAAAAATTTTTCCTTATCTTTATCAGCCGCAGGATTATAATCATTGTTGCCGGTGGATGTTCCTGCCCCACCGGAAAGACGTTCGAGTACGTCTTGTCTGTCTTGTCTGTTGTCTGCTTCACGTGATAATGAGCTATCGGGAGAGGATTTTATTCCATCACTTTGTTGTTTGTAATCAGTATTTGATTTATTCGTTGTGTCAGATTGGTTGTTTTTCTTAACAATCAATGGCGAAGAAAGTGCATTTATTTGCCATTGATATTTTTGCTTTCGTAAATCATCCTTCTCTTTTCTTAATTCAGGAGGTTCATTGTTTGTAACAACAACAATTTGCGGTACTTCATTTTTTGGTTTTTCAGGAGCAGGAGGAGGCGGTGGTGTCGCAAGCCCTTTTCCGCCATCTTCTGGTACAAGAGGTTTCTCGTTCCGTACCGCTGCAATCTCTTGTTTAGGTTTTTCATCAGTTTTTTTCTTGCCAGAAAATTCGATAGCCCAAATCATCACACCGAACATAAATATCAAAGCACCAGCCAAAGCATATATGGGCCATTTCCGCATGCGTGCAGTTTGCACACATTCTTTAGGGTCATTTAACATTTTCAACTCCCTTTGACACATGCCGTATAAGTTAAAACACGACCATAATCAGACGCTGGATTAATCCAACCCAATGAATCGTCAGTAGTTAAAATTCGCAAATGGACCTGCCATTGCGTATCGCTAATAGAGGATGCCCAGGCCTGAAAGGATGTAATTGGGGGAGCATCGCTACCAGCGGAAATGATCGTTGGCGTTACAAATATTTGGGGAATCATATTTGTATCAGAAGGGCATGTTGGTTTATTAATAAAATCATTATTTTTAGCTATTGTTGATGATTTGAATAGTGCGCTATTGCCTGTGTCAGCAATAACTTGCATTTGACCATTTCGACAAACATAAAATCCTTGTTCCTTATCAAGGAATAAGCGACCTTCTGACGTCGAATCACACGTCTCCGACGAGTATGCTCGTGACGTAAATTGCGTTTCATAGATGTTCCGTATAGCATGATCCGTCATGTCAATCTCTGTTTGCATGGCGTTGAGTTCGGTATGACCGGGCACAGCGACGCGATACAAAAAATCCTGGCCCAAACTGCTCGAATCGAATGTAGAGAGAGCCCCCAGGTGGCCGGCTCCGGGAGATGTGACGCCGCGACTTGCGAGATCCAATGTCCAACCGCCAAACGCCCCACGCAAGGATCCGGCGGGCTGATCCGGGAGATTGCCGGTAGGGATAAATCCGCCGGATCCGCCGGCCATGGCCGCAGCCGAGGGCACCATGGAGTTGGCAAATTGAGCATCGCGCGAGTCCTGGCCCCGACCTCCCGATGTCAAGACAATACCCTGGAGGGTGTTGGACGTCGGTTGGCGAATATAAATCTGATATGTTTGTCTCCAGACATTGTATTCTGAAAATCCAGTGGCAAGAAAGCCACCGGAAATTAGTTGTGTGATTGTGATGGTCGGTCCACTCGCGGTTCCTGCTTGAGCCAAAAGAGTGGTCTGGTTTTTCCGTATATACGATGATGTTGCTTTAGTGACAGCAACTAAATGGTCAGCAGCCTGGCGCTTTTCTAACTCTCGATTCCCTTGCATCCATAAGTTGGCTAAAAGAGGTAAAATTATAGCAAAAATGAGCAATGCCGCAATAGATTCTATTAATTTCATTATTCTACACTCACAACGCTTACAATATTTCCATTGGATATAAAAGATGGAATAGGAGTAGTTCCGCCGTAGCTTGGTTCTAGTTTTCCATTTGATACATACCCAATGGCTAGAGTCCCAAAATAAAGATCCCGGACAATATCTACTTCATTTGAAGATGCTTCTCCCCAGACGTAGAGGCAACCGGAATCAATCCTCGCTTGCCATGGACGGAGCATAATCCATCCAGCAGGAAGAGATAGAGAGGATGCCGCGACAACACCTGTAGTCTTATGGCCTGAAAAAACATAGCGATGCACGGCATCCCTGTAGAGCGCATAATTTAATGCAACAGCTTGGATGCGTTGGTCATCCTCTTTTTCAAGAGGTATGAATTGCATCATTGCAAGGATGCCCACTAAAAAGGCAAGCACTGCAAGAGGTTTCATATCGCATCAATCCCAAATTCACGAATTATGCCACGAATATCACGCATATCTTGATTTAATGTAATAAGCTGCTTGTCACGAATTTTGGCACGGATCCCCTTTACACGAGATTCGCTTTTTGGTGTTTGGTAATGAAAAGGAAGTAGCAAAAATTCTGGAACTTTTTGCATTTTTTCATCAGACTCCAAATCCTGAAGTATGATTGCTAGAAGGCAGTTTGCTAGATTTTCACACGCATTGAGGCCATCAAGCTCTTGAGCCCAATTTATAAGGCGTTCTAAGGCTGCAACGACATCAAACCCATGAATGGTTGCAACAACCAGTTGTTGTCTGGAACCGAGTGCAACTCGCAGTGCTTCCAATGCTGCAAATTTAGTATGGATTTCTCCAATGAATATTACATTTGGAGACGCATACAGATGCGCCCGTTCAATTTGTGCAGGGAGCTCATGTTCACCCTGAATTTCTGTCTGAAAGCAATACCCATGCTCCCCCCAGGTTCCCCCTAGAGGGAGTTCCGCCGGACACTCGAACGTCACCGCATGGCCCCCATAGAGTTTGAGCCGCTCGACCACCAAGGAACTGGCCGTGGTTGTTTTGCCTGACGCTTGAGCACCTGCAATGAGGATTAGCCCCTGGCGTTGCTCTCGGGCTAATAACCATTGGCAAAGATACGGCGGTAGCCCAAGCGATTGTAATTCAGGGATGGTTGTCGGCAAGCGACGCATAAACCATGTTGGACGTTCGCTGTTAACATCTTTTATTGATGCAACGCGGTAATAAATGCCATTATGGCAATACCGAAAAGTCCAAGGTTCTACCCTGCATCCGGTCACTGGATCTGTTTGGCGGTTGGAAAGGATTGCATTAATAAGGTTATTTGGCAGATCATTTGTTTCATCAATGCAATCGGTTGGGATCGGCACCAGTTGCTGCCCACTCGCTGGGCATCCTTTTAGCCGAGCTGTTCCATCGGGGAAAAGGATTAAATCTGAAAAAATAATATCAGATAGCATTGTTATCTCGCCGTATAAATAATAGAATTCGTATCAGAACAATACGAAACAATGTCTGCAATAAATGTTGAGGAAGATTTGTCGGCAACGCTTCCATTTATTGCGATAGATAACCATGCGTCACTCTGGAATTTTGCCAATTTTGAGCATTCTTCTTTTGGAATGTTTGTTAACTCAATTGTAAAAGCCGCGTTGGAGGAGTCAGGAGCTAAAGTAATGTCTCCGCCAAATGGATTTTTTAGCGAACTTCCCTTGATAAATGCTTTCGGTACAAGCCCGGCATTCAGTGCAAGAGAATTGTCAAGGCTGGCATAATCTGCGCTGCCAGCAAACATCTGTTGTACCTGCATACGCATCGACAGGAGGTTTTGTTCCGTGTCACCGAGTTTAGAAGATGAAAACGCCGAATTAATGCCTAAGGCAGCCATGGCAACAACAAGAAGACCGACAAGAATAGATGCAATAGTTTCAACAAGTGACATAGCTAAAAACCTCCAGGTAAGAGTTGAGATTGTATAGAACTAATCGAAACGGCAATAAAAGAAATAAAACCTGCAATGAAAAGAATACAGAATATATTAATGATCCGTGTTTGTTGTTTTACAATCTCTATCCCGCTTTCCATCCACTCTTCAGCAATTTCATATATACGCAAATAAAAATTTGGTAGAGTCGCGTAAACAATTAAATCGTCAATAACGTCTCTATCTGGGAACTGCATGGCGGCATCATACAACGATTCACCTAAATTTTTACCCATACCAAGTTCAAGTGAAATGGCAAAAACACGTTCTTTCAAATACAACGTAGTATTTTCAGACTGGATCATATTATCTAAAATATGATTTAACTGTAGACCAGATTTCATTAATGTTGAAACAGTTAACAGCCATACCGAGCCAACTAACATTTTATAGATTGACCACGGAGGGATATGCTCAAAATAAATTCTCACTTTTCCAGTCCATACAGAAAAAGTTAAAATTGATGTAATGATAACTAAAATGACTATTGTCAAAAATATTATCCCACTAGATGAAGATATAAAGCTAGTTAAATTATAAAAAGTTTTTGCAGAGCCATTCCAAGTCGCTGGGTTTGAAAGTATTGCAAATTTCGGCATAACAACAAAGGAAACAACTAAAAGTAGTAAAATACACATACCTATTAAAAAAGTTGGATAAGCTAATGCAGAAACAATATCCTTTACAATTTTTCCGCGCGCAGCATTAAGATTCGACGCAAGGATAAGGCCATCATGGATTTTTCCAGACCGTTGACCACTTGAAATCAACATAATTTCTTCTGGCGTTGCGAAACCAAATAAGCTTGTTCCCAAATCATGCCCATGACCAAGGCGTTCCAGAATGGTCTCGTATATTGCTGTCGTGAGAGAGTGCCGCTCCTGGGCTCGATTCCGCATTTGCTGCAACGCCAAGTCCAGACTCATCCCATGCCGAGTCTGAGCTGCCAATTTCTTCCAAAGGCGCAGTCTCACAGCGCGGTTAAAAGCAATTTTTGAAAGAAAATTATGAATATCCATAGTATGCTATGCTACACTATCAAGAGGTATGAATTTTTCGTTGAAATCAAGCGGTACATTCAACCGTTCCTCGGTAATAAGAGGATCCACAACCCCTCTTTTGATTAATTCAAGTGCATGGTCGAGGTAGCTTTTGCCGTTTTTTTGTTTGCGCCAATATTCATATGCCGCAGATGGTTTCCCTAATCGAAGGTATTCAAGTAATGTCCTATCAGTATCGATCACTTCGGCAGCGATTGTTTGACCAATAAGTCCACTTTTTTTACATAGCTCGCAGCCTTCGCCGCGAACATGTATTTGCTCCCTGTCGTCACCGCATAGTTTGCGGAGTCTTTCTTGTATATCTTCTGGAATATACTTGCTTTTTTCTTCATTTTTTAACTCCATAAATGGTATTTTGCAGTTAGGACATAATACAGGAATAAGCCTTTGATATTCAAGGCCTGCCAATACATTTTGAGCGCATAGATGCTCTAATGGATTTTCCATATTTTCTGACAATATTCTGACTAATCGTGGAATAATACCAAGCGCACTACTGGCATGTACAGTTGCCCAAACTCCATGTCCTGTCAAAGATGCATCAATAGCTGCTTTGGCAGCTTCAATATATCGTATTTCACCAATCATTAAAATATCAGGATCACAGCGCATAGTCCCGGCAATTGCGTCATCGTATGATTTATTCCTTTCATTTTGATCATTAGAATTTACTTTTATTTGTCGAACTCCACTCATTGGATATTCAGCAGGATCTTCAATACTATAATATGCGCGCTCGGGGTGTAGGCTTGTCATACATTCCATGACATGTTTTAATACTGTTGATTTCCCATGCCCCGTTGGACCAGAAATTATACTAAGACCAGTCCTACGGGTTAAATATTTAAATGTATCGCATTGATCATTCGAAAAACCAAGCTGCCCAAGCCGCTCATGCAATGTCCCTGAGGCAGCGGTTGAGTCATAAAGTAACCTAAGGCACATTGCTGTGCCGATCCCTTCTTCACCAATACACTCAATTGGTTCAGAGTGGATGCGGATTGCATGCACACTTGGAGGCAAATATTTTCTTTGCACAATCCGGCCGTCTTGTCTTTCCGTTGGTGAAAAAACTGCATCAGAAGATTGTGCAAGTATCTGATAAATAGTAGCGATGAGGCGCTTACCTCTTTCTGCACTAAGTTGTGTATGGTCAACAAGCAAACCATTGCAGCGAAATTTAATTATTGTATATGTCCCGAAATCAACAATATGGATATCCGATGCCCCAACGTCAAATGCTTTAGCAATTAGCTCTATTGCAAACTGTTGTACCTCGTTATCTCCCTGAAAATTGCTCGTAGCGTAGGTGGCATATTGGGCATTAAAAATGCCTGGTTCATGGAACTCATAGTTGTAAACACCACGCCTGCGCAGCCTCGCAAATAATGATACCATATCAAGACGGCCTTTCAGCTCGCTTGATATGTGTAATATCCCACCAGCTAGAGCAACACGTCCCTTTATTTCTGATGGGACATCATCAATCAAATTAATAGTATTGAAAGTATTGTTTTCCATGATTTATTCATCAAATCCTAATTGTATAGTTTGTTTGCCATTTTGAATAAAAACACCTTCTCTGCTGACTTTATTCACAATGCTACTCCCTATATGGTCGCCAGTATGTACAGTTTGAAGCTGCCCATGGATACGGATTATGGCTGCTGCGTGGCCATCAACAGCCTGAATGGATAAAACGACTGGAGGCGTTGACGGATTAGAAAGTTGCGGTTGCTGAGGTTGTACAGATTTGGCTGGTTCAGGTGCCGGTGCAGGTACGGTTTTCAAAATCTGTGGTTGTTTGGGGGAGAGCTTTTCTTTTTCCTGTAGGATTGCGACTTCTAGTTTTGTTTTGTCCAGCTCCGCACGTAGCGCAGTCAAATCCCCAAGATTGCCCGCAACTAGCGTTGCTGGCGTTATCGTTTCTGTCTCTACAGTCTTCATAGACTCCGGCTGCTTTGTACTTGCTGCACCAACATTTATATTGGTGCTGGGAGCAACATGCGTTTGCGCTTTTGGCGGTATTGCCGGTTTTGCCGGGAGTGGCGGAGGTGGGGTTTCCCGAAATACCCAGGCACAGCAAAGACCAGCCACAACCAGCACAGTAATCAGGGCGCCAAGGACCAAATATTTTTTGTTAATTTTGCGTGTCAACATACACAGTCCCCTTCATGGTCCATGTGTTTTTTTCGTATACGATAGATTCAAGCACAATTGCCGGTAGCTGCATAATTGTATCAGGAAAAGATTTATCAATTATCGCAGCTGCTGGAATCCCTGTCAGCTCCCACTGCCATCGCATCCATGGAGAAGATATTTCTATGTCATCAATTTTCTTCGTTTCAGGAGGATTCATTTTTAATTTTAAATGAGCACCAAGTGATTGAACTCCATGGTACAATAGCTTTGTGCATTGATCATGATTCAACAAATGGAGATCTTTTCTAAGATTTTTTTTGTTGATAATAGCTATATGCGAAATTACTTTTGTTGGACTTTCAATTTTGATATCCTTGGGAAGATGAATAAAGTCTGCCCCTGGCGTATAGTTCCAGTTTATTGTAATTGTTTTCCCGTCATAAATAGCACGTTCTAATGCCCATCCTGATTCGAACATGGGTAGAGCTAACATTGCGTTGAGCCCACCAAAGATAGAGTCTTTGAATGGTTGCTCTGCCAACCATTTTTTTTCAAAATACTGTTCTTTGTTTGCTAAAATTTCTTTTTTCCTTTTTTCTTTATTTATAATCGCGATGCGGGCAGCTTCCACAGCTCGTTTGCCAGCCTGATGATCCAAAAACTTTTTTATGAATAAAATGCAAACTATTATAATAATAATGCAAAACAATATAACGATAAAATTTTTTCGCTGTTTATCAGTTCGATATAGAGAAAATAAATAACCATTTGCTCGTCCACTAATCCATCCTAATGCACCATTCTTTATGTATGGAGATAGCCACTTTAAACTATCTTCAACTGAATTGCATATAATTTTTTCGTCAAACTCACAATCAAGCAACCCTCGTAAAGATAGAATCCATTTTTCGGCGTCGTCCCGATTGACAAATACTTGATCCCCCATGCCCAAAATGAGCCCGTGGAAAAAAGCACAGACCCACCAATACTCACCATCTGAGTCATCCAGACAAAATAGGCCAAGGAATGACGTCGCAGGCATACGCAGGCAGGCCGCCAGGGATCGTACCCTATGCCATACTTCCGGGTGGCCCTCACTGGCGGCGTAGCCGTATTGACGCTGGCGGAATGCCACAATGTCCAAGGCAGGATCCTGTTTTTTTGCCTCCTGTCTGACTTGTTGTAAGTTGAACACTTTGCCAGTTGACCACTGGAAGCCAACTGCAAAAAGATTATTGTTTATTGTAATCCTGCGCATTGGACTATGCCTCGGCAGATTCAATAGCTATTGTAATAATGAGGAGCTTTCTCCCATAATCGCCTGTGTGCCCGCTTTTTGTTAAGCCAATAGATGAAGATGTGGTATGTGACTCTTTTTCAAAACCACAAAGGACCAAAGTTTGACCCATTTTCATTTTCGATCTTTGTGACAAAGCTTGAGTGGACACTTGTGGCAACTCAATTGTGACGTCTGATGTTGTAAACTCTTTCATTTCGTCAAGCGATGATAGATTGATATTGTATTGCAAAATGACACGCCGCTGATCCAAAATATGCGGTATCACAGTCATGGCAAACCCAACGGTAACTTCTCCTGGGGTGACATCTGTAGTTTGCGAATAATCTGTTGTCGATTTACCAACGCCAGCCAAATATGCATGTCTTTCGATTGCAAGGACCGGCACAGGCTGATTGGACATTACCAAACCACCCGCCGACGTGACTTGACTGGCATTACCCCATTCGCGCAAAGCCTTGAGTGTAGCCGATGATCCTTTGAGTTTGCCGGATACAATGGTTGCAGCCGCAGTATTCAATGCTCCAATGTCCGTAACTGAGCCGGAATCGATTTTTATATCAGTATTTTCGAACAAAACTTGCATATTAAAGCCGATATCCGTATTGTCCTTGAGGTCCAATGACCATACCCGAACTGTCAGCGCCACTTGACGAGACAAGCGCAAATTCAAATCATCAATATATGTTGCTACACGCCTAACACTTTCTGGCGTATCTCTTACGGTTACAGTTCCGGCGGCTTGATTGCATGTGACCGTCCCCTTTTGCGTTAGTAACGATTTAATTGCATGTTCAGTGTCCGCCCATATATCAAATATTAACGCGGTTGAATTCGTTTGGGCTGTTTGATTGCCTGCGTCTGCGGTGCTAACAGTAGAATTGATTTTTGAACTCGAAACACTACTGTTGTTACTTTCTTTTGATTTATTTGTTAGTTTATTTTCGAAACTTACTTTTCCAGGTGCCCCAAGAATAGTAAATGTTCGCACAAGCATTTTTGCAAAAGTTACACTATTATTTTTGTCATCATAATCCCATCCATAACCAGATAATGTTGATATGTGATCAAGGAGACCGCGTAACGTTCCTTCATAATTGACAGCGATTGTTTTTCCTCCATCAAACCCCAATCCCGCAGACGTAACTTTGCCTCCTCCCTGGAGTAAGGCTTCCAATTCCAAATTTACCTTTTGATCTTGATTTTGACCTGGCTGTGGCGTCGGGCTGGATGGTGTTGGCACCTGGGCCTGCTGGTGGTTGTCACCACGGATTGCGTCACTTGCCGCGCCGTCGCCGCTGGGACTTTTTTTCTCGTCCTGATCGGGTGCAACCTGCACAGGTAACCCGGTTAATTCATTGATTGCCTTTGCTATGGCAACCAGTGAACCCCTTCGCCGCAACAGAACATGCTTTTGCAATGCCGGTGATGTTCCAGACAATAGCGACTTCTTTTTAGCTCCAAGATATGGTTCATTTACAATTGATATAGTTCTTGACTCACTCTGGTTTTGGAATTTTTTCCCTTGCTCCTCTATTGTTTTTTGTTGAGGATTAACTTTCGCACAGCCAGAGCATGTGATAACAACAAAGATAATGGCACTGTATATAACTTTAGAATTATACATAAAATTTCCTTAGTCCTCTGCGACTTCAACTACTTTGTTACTTTGATAAACGGTAACACGCAGGGCATTACCGCTACGATGCAATCCTAAAAATAGTTGTTTTATTGCTGCGACGAAATCACCATCAAACGTCGCCATTGCCTCCAAGTCAAAATCATGGGCGGCACGCCAAATCACATGATACTGTGCCCGGTTGGCCCATGATTCGAGTTGGGCTTGTAGGCTGCCTTTGTTGATAGTCCATGTCTCAACGGACAGATCGTCGCCTGGAGTGGATCCAGGGCCAGGAGCTGGCGTTGACATCGAGGACGGTGCCGACGCGGTCTCCTTCGGAGACGTAGACGGTCCTACCGGCATCACTGAGGCCGGCGGAGTGGATCCAGGACCAGGCGCTGGCGTTGACATCGAGGACGGTGCCGACGCGGTCTCCTTCGGAGGCGTAGACGGCCCTACCGGCATCACTGAGGCCGGCGGAGTGGATCCAGGACCAGGAGCTGGCGTTGACATCGAGGGCGAGGCCGACGCGACCTCCCTCGGGGGCGTGGACGGCCCTACAGGCATCACTGAGACTGACGGAGTGGATACAGGACCAGAAGCGGGCGTTGGCATCGAGGACGAGGCCGACGCGACCTCCCTCGGGGGCGTGGACGGCTTTATCGGTCCATGAAGCGATACATGCTGCCCGGCATGAAGCACTGTCGTAGGGAGCACATCATTCCATTGGCAAAAGTCATCGACAGCGATTTTATTTCGCTTGGCAATGGAGGCCGCTGTCCCTTTTTTTCTGACCGAAACGGTATCGGTAGCCCCTTTGCGCTCTAATGATGAGACTGGCACCGAAGCCGAGGGCGCGGAAGAAGACAAGGGCGACGAAATTGCGGGTGAGGTCGCTGGCGCACTCGGCAGATCATGCCCAGTGGCCAGACTCGTTTGGGCCTGTGATGCTGTATTGTCAGGTGAAAGGTCTGGTTGTCGGGCAATGCCCGAGATCTCCTTGACCGACCCAAAAACGCTCCCATCGGAAGCCTTGACCCGGATATAGCAGGATAAGGGCATATGCTCCTGGATCATATCCAGTGTGTAGGTGATCCTGATGCCAGCACCATCAGCGGCCGCCACCGAAAAACCACGCGTCCGGAGCGCGGCTTCCAGGTCCTGGCCGAAAGCATCATTAGTTTTGGCCAGTGATAACGTTGTCAGGCCGGGGGGGTATCGACTCGCAAGCTCGTCCGCGACCTGAGCGGCCAGCTCCTGGGCATCCCCGGGATACTCTCGGCTCACTCCATCATAGATGCCATCAACCTGGTTCCCTCTGCGCATTGATGCACAGCCGGGGAGCATAAGCAGCAGAGATAAAACAATAAGGAGATATCGCATACCACTGCCCTTATTTCTTACGGATGGTAATACGCTGTTGTTTCGATCCAACCCCAGAAATCAGTATTGTTTCTGGGTAAACGCCATCTACTAATAGCGTAAGATTTTTCATGCGAAAATTAACAAGCGTATCCTGACCGTTGTTTCGAGCCATAACAACAGGGGCATCGCTAGACTCGACTTGCGGAGGCAGCTTAATGAATGTTTGGTGCCCATCATCGAAGACTTGAAGCGGCTTCCAGGAGGCATCGCCTTTGATGTCGTATGAAAAATTTAACTGGCTTAAATCCTTTGGTTGGCCGTCAACGTTCGCAGTATTCCATTGATGATCTTTTTTATCTTTTTCTTCATTATTCTTTAACTTGGTATGGATATCTTCAGGATATGTGAATGCAATATGTGGAGTGTTTCCTTTTTGCACACTTTTAAGATTGATATGGTATGTCCGTCTATCCGTCGTAATGACCAGGTTTGTCTCAAGGCCCGCATCAAGAGGCTTCAGGACGATATGCGCGGCGTTTCCAGCCTTGGACGCTTCCACAACCCACCGGGCGGAGTCGCCTGAGATAACGTCATTGACGGTTTCGCCAGCTTGTAATTCGATGTCGCAAATCTGATTCGGAGCCCCAATAACAGTCGGGATGTTTGCTCCAAAAACAAACAGGAGCTTTCCATTGGCTTGTATTGGAGCACTGCCGCTACTTGCCCAATCCTGTGTCATTTTGACGGATTGTCGCTCCTTGGGGGTGAGAGGAGCACTCGGACTGATAAAATCGGGGAGCGGTGGAGGATCGGATGGTTTGGCACCAGATCCTTGTTTGTCTCCCTTTGTTTTCATGGAGTCCATTTTGTAGACATCAGGGACATATTTTGAGTCTGATTGATTTGCAGCAACAGCAAAAGATGAGCTTGCAAAAACAATCACAATCATAAACGAAAGTGCTTTCTTCATGGCTGCACCTTTATTTTTTTGCTTTAATAGCGTTAGGATCCATAATGGTTGAACTCGATATAGCGATTACATAAACACCACCTGGATTCCTGATAATTTGTGCATCCGTCATTGGTGCCTGAACCTGGATAGTCAACGTTGCCTGATATGTTTCACTGGATATTTGTACGCCAGCGTGGTTTCTGGTAATTTCATCCCATTCCACCCGCCAGGAATCCGTGCTGACCTGCGCCGGGACGCTTTTAATATATACTTGTACAAGGATATTTTTTGCACGATCATAAGGATTTTGTTCAGAAAACCATTGGCGTAACCAACCCTTTGCCGACCCGGCTACATAAAATGACAGCCGTTCAACCATCTTTTTTTGCAGATCAAGGTCTGCGGTAACGCTACGCCAATTGACAACAAAATCTGAGAGCGTTGCCTGGATGACCCTCGTTGGGATTACCCCAGGGTCAGAGGCACGATTTACAGCGGCCATCTGGCCAAATTTATCAACCTCAACCACATATGGGACTACTTTTGCCTGTGTGGCCTGGATGCTATTGCAGATAATAGATACCAAGGTGATGCACAGACAAATTAAGGCAGTAATCTGCCATTGTTTTGCTCGCTGGATGTAACTACCATAGCGTTCCAGCCATTCACGCCGCCCATCCAGGTAGGGATTTGGCAATTTAGATTTGTCATCATTAGACATTGGGTATCCTCACTCACCAGATGTAATTTGTTGTAAGCGCAACTTCAAAATTTGAAGTAGATATGGAAATATTTTTCCATTCAGATGATACTAAGAGATCTTGAATAAAAGAGCGTGCCAAATGAACAGCAAGAAAAATGTTAGTGAATGATAATTTTATTTTAGGGTTAATGATAAAATTTTGGAAGAAATTCGAGATGTCGGTAATCTCGCCAATTATTAAATCAAAAGAGTAAAATGCCGGCTGTTCATCGCTATTATTAAAGGAAACTGAAATATCAACAAACAAACGTGCTCCGAAAGTGATATACTCGGCTGTCCCACTGTTAAATATTGAGCTTGTCAAAAGCATTGGTGGGATAGAAAGATAAAGAGATGGGACCCCACACGATAAACTGGGTAAATTCACTTTATCCATCATGAAATGAATAATACTAGTATGGGGCGGCAAACATAGGTGGTCGGTATTGATAGCCTGTCCTGATCCAGGGGTTGGATTAAAATTCATTGTTTCTCTCCATTTTGGATTTTCGATAAGCACGCAATAGTTTTAAGACCGTTCATTAAAGTCTCAACGCCGACATCAAGCAATCCAGCTTCTTCAACGAGATAGCCAGCCGCAATAAGTTTATGATAGTGCAATAACATATCAATGTAATTGACATCTTTAGTTAGCAGAACAACCCTGGCCTTTGCGTAGGCTTGTTTTTTTGTTTTATATCTTCCTGATGCAAATAACTTTTCAGCCAATTGTTGAAATGTCTGTTTGCCACAATTACGTTTGCTTATTTTTGATACAATATAAAAAATAGAAGAAACTGACGACATGATAATACCTCCAGGGCGTTAGCTATCCTCGCGGCCGGATTTATAATTATGATTTATCATCATTTTGCTTGGCTGCATTCTGCATTTTCATTTCCTGGAGTCGAGATTTTACGTTCATCGCCATTCGTTGAGGATGCGAGACATTTCCTTCTTCATGTTTGGAATCCTGGTGAGCCCCCCATAGTGATTTTGCCATATGACCAACCGCACCCATTCCCGACGCGCCAGACTCGCCCGCGAGTTTTGCGGCATTTTTGACCGCTGAGGTGGCCGCTTGGGCTCCCGCGACACCGCCTACGGCTCCACCAACGGCCGCAGCTGCTCCAGTCACAATAGTCGTCATCGCTTGACCGAGGGCATTGCCACTGCTAACGTTCGATCCGTTAATCACGCCAGCAATGGCATCGGGCAGACTCTTGACTAAGGCGAATAAGACAACAGATACGCCGATGATGACTATTACCTCTTGCAGGCCTGCGTTTTTAAAGTCATCGGCATTTATAAAATCAAGTCCAATACCCATAACAAGCTGCATAACAAATAATTTGAATGCAACAGATAAAACATAACGCATGACATTAATCGCATATTCCTTAAAATATTCAGAGCCGCCAAGGCCAAGTAGTATCAAGCTGGCATTTATGATTATATATGATTCACATTTAATTAGTACAATTTGGGCTGTCATTAATGCAAATACTATCATCACAACCAATGAACAAACTATATAACCAACTGCTTCACCAACACTTAAAATTGAAACTTTGTCTATCATCATTCCAGCTAAGTGCAACCCTTTTTCAAGAGGCTTGTCAGCATTGACTGTGCTGCTACTTAAATCACCAGCAATTTTTTTTAATCCGTTAATTATATCCATTGTCCATTCTTGGTAATTATGTATCACGGCAAGAATGAATCCACAAAAGAGTATCGTCATAATGAACTGACCTAAAATTGATTTAATATCATTTTTATAAAGAACAGACTTGACACCTATCATGACAATGGTTAAAGTTGCTGTCAGGTTAAACAATTTGAGTGCGTAGTTCTGTAATGTGCTGGACCAGCTACTGGATTTTGTATAAAAAGTGTCCACAATTTTGGCGACAGCGTCGGTTTGTGCGAAGGCGTTGTCATATTGCAGGACAAGCAACACAAAAGGGATTGTTATGAAAAGGATCAGTTGGATTTTGGCTTTCATCGTTTTATTCTCCTGCGCTGCTCTTCAAGGTTGTGACTCCGAAAAATCTCGACTGGAAGCAGAGCGCACTCGCCTTGAAGTTGAAAAGTTGAAACGCGAAGCTGAACAAGAAAAGGCAAGGAAAGATATATATAAAACTGATAAGCTCCGTAATTTTACATCACATAAAGACCCAGACTAGTGCTTTTAATCCGGATCACCTTGGGAAGTGTAATTGCTAATTTTGTCAGTCTTAAAAATATCTTTGCTCAGTTCATCTGCTGCTTGCTGTTTCTTTTCGTCTTTCATGGTTTTTGCAACCGTGGATTGGTAGGAAGAAGCGAGCAGGGTTCTTAACTTTTGCGCTTCAAGGAGTTGCATAGCGGATATCTGATTGCCTGCTTCGATAGCCTTCATTTGCCCATCTGGCGTTGTCAAAAGGTCGGATAAATTGCTTTCCAAATCCGACGATTGTTGTTGAATTTCGTTCAACTGCATGCCGGATTCTTGGAATGCGGCCTGTTGTGATCTATCGACTTCACTGGACCAGACATCCCGCATGCCATAATATTTACTTGCAACAGACGAGGCATTGTCATGCGTCCCTTCGACCATGGACCTGATAGTGCCAGTTCCCGCATACGTTGTGCTAAAAACCTGGCTAAGAGTTGATGCATCCCCTTGGTACATATTTAATTGTTGTGTCAAAGATGACAGCTTGCTAAATGTTCCCATTATTTTTTGCCGGAACTGCATAGGCAAGTTGACAGTATTTTTTACCATATTCTGGTATTGTTGCAGTGTGTTTTGGACAATGCTGATTTGTTGTTGAGTTTGCTTAAGAGCTTCATCAACTTGGGTATAAACTTGCTTTAATTGTTCTAATCCTGTTGCATGTTGGAGCGCTTGCGTGAAAGTTGTGCTACAATTGGTGCAATACATAACCCATTGAGCACCAGCGATGCGTGGAAAAATGATGTTGCAAACAAATAAACTAATGAGAATGGAAACGCTTTTCATAGAGATTCCCTCCTAAGTCCATTTATGCAGCATCATTTAGCCACTTTTCAGGCCATTGCTCTGCATAATTATCGATGTATTCATTAATGCGTGCTATTTGTTCTTTGTCGCTGACAGCAACAAATGCTAACGCTTTTTTCTGCAAATTGAGCTGAATTAGGCGACATCCATACGGAGTGACTACGTAATAATCACGCTTAGGAGTCGCTCCAGCTATAATTTCGACGATTTGGCGCTCATTAAGCCCCATTTGCAGATATAAATTCTTTTGTATATCCTGCCGTGCTGTGATGTTGGGGAGAAATACTTTAGTTTGGCATGATTCAACGAGCACGTCCAATATACCAGAATTTTTTGCGTCTGAAAGGCTCTGCGTAGCCATTACAACGGCACAATTTGCTTTGCGTAAAACTTTGAGCCATTCGCGAATTTTTGCACGAAAAACTGGGTTCCCGAGCATTATCCATGCTTCATCTAGGATGATGATACATGGCTGTCCGTAAAGACTTTTCTCTATTCTATGGAAGAGATACAAAAGAACGGGGATTAAGTTTTCATTACCTAAATTCATAAGTTCTTCGATTTCAAATGTCATAAATTTTGAAATACCAAGATTGTCAGACTCGGCATCCAAAAGATAACCCATTGCACCAGAACGAGTATAATGCTTTAATCCATCCTTTATTTGCTGGTCTTGTACAAGATTAGATAAGTGACTAAGACTTCTCATATCTTTTGGATTCTTAGCAACCAGTTGCAAAGCCTCATGTATATCGTTACGAATTCGTGGAGTAATGCTTATTTTTTGTAATTGTAATAAGTTGGCGATAAATTCTTCCGCCCACATTTGCTCCGAAGGATTGTCAATATTTTGTAGTGGAGCGAAAGACAATGCGTCACCATGGCCCACATTATAATGCGTACCGCCTACTGCACGGCATAGAGCATACATGCTCATGCCCTTGTCGAATGCGAAAACCTGGGAATCCTTGTAGCGCCGGAATTGCGCTGCAATCAGCGCCAGGAGAGTGGATTTACCGGCTCCGATAGGCCCAAAGATGAGCGTATGGCCGATGTCACGGACGTGGAGGTTGAAATGGAACGGCGTGGATCCGTTGGTCGTACAGACCATGAGCGAGGGCGAATTCGGCGGATAAAATGGACAGGGGGAATAGCGTTCGCCAGACCAAATGCTGGACAGTGGCAGCAAGTCCGCGAGGTTCAGCGTATTTATGATTGGCCGGCGGATGTTCGCAAACCAATTGCCAGGATGCGATCCTAACCAGGCTTCCATGACATTGATGGATTCGATGCGGCAGCCGAACCCCAGGGTCAGCAAAGCGCGTCGAATCTCCCGTGCCCATTCGGTCAATTTTTCGCTATCGTCATGGAGCAATACGATGCAGGAGGATAAAAAGCCTGCACCGACGTACCCGCTTTGTACTTCAGTGAGTGCCTGCTCGGCATCCTCGACCATGGCGAGAGCATCACGGTTTGGTCTCGCATTAGGGAGGTTAAAAAATTTGTCGAGGAATTTAAAAACGTTCTGTTTCCAGCCTTTGCGATAGGAGTTGATTTCTTTTTGGGCATCATACTGATCAAGGCAAATGAACCGTGATGAAAAGCGATATTGCAATTGTAATCCGTCAAGTATTGACAGGATAGCAGGCCAGCTTTCTTGAGGAAGCCCATCAATACTTAGGACCGATATGTTTTGATCACCAATTTTTGGTGTTAGACCGCCAATTAAATCATCAGAACCTAATAAGGCATCCAGATACATTGGTGTTTGCGGAACACGGACCGGCTGTTCAATGCCAGATACGCATAATTGCAAATGCGACAATAACTCATTAAATTTTGTTTCTTTGAAATTTTCGTCAATTTCTGCATATTCGGTCAAGCGATGCAATTTTAAAATTGATGTTAATGCATCTTCAAATTCAGTTAACGTGCTTTGAAAATATTCAAGACTTCTATCGATCTCCGTTGCGTAATTTTCGACACTTTTTGTAACTGTTGCCGAAGATATCTTTTCAGTATTGTAGCTTGGCTTGTATGTTAAAATAATAATTGATTTTGTTTTAAAACAATAATCACCACTAAAAAATTGTCGCCGTTCGTCATCAATAATTTTTGACACTGAATCTGGGAAAAAGCTTTCTTCTGGTCTTGAATAGGCATGATATTGGCTTTTTACAGCATCAACATGTAACATCCAGCCAGATCCTAACAATTTAATTGCATTGTTAAATTGTGCGGATATAAATGCAAGTTCGTCAGCCGTGCAGGACGCTGAATCCTGGCCACGCATAAAAAATCCAGCTAAGAATGAACCGTCCTTACATAATATAACATCTGGAGTGATCAGCGCAGCATATGGCAAAAAATCTGATACTCCGTGTATTTGTGACCTAAATTGACGTAATCCGAGCATCATTTTGTTCTCCAAATGCCTGATTTGGACGGGTAAAAAATTTGCATCTTGATATGGCGCATCCAGACTTTTGACATAATAGGATCGGATTTTGCCATTCTACGCGCAAAAAGGATGCCTAGTACATAGAATATTAAGCCAACTAAAACTGACGCAAATGTTAATCCACCAAGAGCAACCAAAAATGCTAGAAAGCAAATGCACAGAGCTATTTCGCGCTCGGCCCCCATAACCATATTATAACGGTGGAGGGATTGGTGGATTGGGATTGTTCGCATATGTTCTTCTCGCAGCTTTTAAACAAACCAGTTTTCGGGTTTTTTGTGATTTTGTGATTGCTTGGAATCGATCCTGTACCCACAATAAGGACACTTGTTGCCATTCCTGATAGCAAGCCGTATGCTGCATATCGGACACCACCAAGCACGTTTTTTCGGTTGAGATTGTGCCTGACACCAATTGCTACGACGCATTGTTTTTGACATGCTTTAAATCCATTATTGTTAAAGAATTGCGCCTGAAAAAGAAAAAATATTAGTGACAATGTTTGTGGCAAAGGCAATAAAAGAGATTCCAAAAACGACAGACAGCAAGAGTTTCACTGCTCCGCTTATATCATCTTTGTTAAAGATATACACAAAACCACACATAGCCATTGCGCCGATAGATATGTATTTGCCAGCGTCCCCAGTAATTGTTCCAACTACCTTTTCCAGCGGTGACGAAAAATCACTGATACCACCAGACGCAAATGCATTGACCGCAATAAAAACCAAAGCACAAGAGACACTGGCAATCATCAATCCTTTTTTACGCAGCATTTTGTTCCTCTCCCGGGTTAATATATTTTTGGTACCATTTTTCAGAAAGCTGCCTTACGTCGCTTTTGAACACATATTCTAGGTTGTATTTGTGTTTATCAAAATCGTAGCCGTTAACATGTGCCACCTCCGTTACTCGCCGCCCTTGCTGTGTTTTTTGTATAAACACTACAAAATGTATTGCTCTGCTTATCATCCGTTGCATAGGAGCCTGGATACGTTCCTGGATCAGGTCTTCCAGCCTTCCTAACGCATCAAGCGCACTATCCGCATGTAAGGTCGCAATCCCTCCCGAATGCCCCGTATTCCAGGCTTTTAATAAATCTAAAGCTGCACCATCGCGCACTTCGCCAACAATGATTCTGTCAGGGCGGTAGCGCATAATTATTTTGGTAATGTTTTGCATATCAACATTATTTGATGTCCTGAACATAACTTTATTGAGATTATGTACTTGCAATTCATATGTATCTTCCATCGAAATTATTCTATCGTCAGGACAGGAGCGGGATATTGATTGAATTAAAGCGTTGACTAGTGTTGTTTTCCCTGACCCTGTTCCGCCAGCAACTAAAATGTTGCTTTTTCTAAAAACGGCTTCATTCAAAAAATATTTCAAATTATTTGTAATTATTTCACTTTGTTCATATTCATCCAAAGTAAACACTTTTGATGCTTTTTTACGTATAGTCCATGATGGTCCTTCAACTATTGGATATATCGTTCCCTCGAATCTACTCCCATCAATTGGCAATTCGCCTTCTACGACTGGATGCTCAGGCGTAATTGTTGTACTAAGTGCTGAGGCCACTAAGTTAACAATTTGCCTGCCCTCGATAGGATTAATATCTCCAATATGCTCCATTGGAGCACCAAATTTTTCCGACCAAAGCATACCGCACGGATTGAGCATGATTTCGAGTACATTGGGATCGTGTAATGCCTGCATGGCAATAGGCCCCATTGCATGCTCTAAATTCCGTATTAGACTGCTATCAGTTCGCGAGTCATACATATAAAATCCTGAATAACCCCTATTTTTGCTCTTTTATATTTTTTAGCTTTCTGCTATTTTTAAAAACAATAAAACTAGGAGGAAATTTAATGCCACTTATCCCATGTGTTGTTTGCAATAACCCTGTGTCTAAAAATGCCAAAAGATGTCCCTTTTGTGATGAGCCTAACCCGACACGAAGAGGCGCACGGACTCAAAAATTAAAGATAATAATTGGCGTCGCCATATTGCTATTCGTTGGAATATACACATGGCTTGTCGCGGTCCCCGAGCTTCAACAATATGGTTTGTTCAATAACATTAGCCAACGCAAGTAACTCTTTGTTTAGTTTTCTCCGTTTTACAAAATATTGCATTGTTGACCACCACAATTTAAAATAATTTTCTACGTGTGTTGGAGAATAAAGTAAGAATACTAATTTATATTCCTCATTAAAACAGCCTTTTACTTCCCATCCTGTTGACATCCATTTTTCGCAACGTATGGATGCCTCTCTAAGACGTTGCTCAATTGTAGATGCTATTTCTAGTGTTGTGTCAAAATACACATAAGGATAGCAAACGCATGTATGACCTTGGCATGATGCAACAGTATGAATTAATCCAGTGTTATTCATTTTGTTTACCAAAGGTAAAATATTTTGTTCAATTTTGCTGTATGGCTGTTTTGATTTTATTTTATAGTGTATAAATACAACAATTCCTTTATATGCAGATAATACAAAATATACTACTTCAATTATTGCCATTTCTAGTGCAATAAAAATTATAATATACATTGAAATAAATTTCCATAAATCTATTTCATCGACATCAACATGCATATTATATCTCCTAATTTACTAATTATTTTCAGCAGAGTTATAACGGTTACTATGCACATGGATAAAAGTTCACGATCATTTATTATCAGCGACTATCTTGTTTACAAGATGCTCGATTATTCCCAACGATTTTTTGCAATTGCTGGTATCCCACGTGCTGGAGAAAACAACCTTCTCCATTAATTCTGCATCGTATCCTCTTAATTCGCCAACAATGAGAGGTTCGCAGTTTTGTTGAAGACACTTCTGAATAATTTCAGAATATTTTGTTTTCGCATCATGCATAATTTTTTTTCTCACAAACCTATGCTAAGGCCTTTATTACAAAAGCGGCGATATTTACTAACGCCGCTGTTGCAATAATAGCTGCCAGCCATTTCAAATTGCTTTGAAAAATGTTCAAAGCATTAAGATGTTTTTGACACGCTTCATCAATAATATGAGCGCCAGATGCAGCTTCGGAAGCTTTTCTCGCTGAATCAATAAGACTTTTGGCTTGGCTTTCAAAATAGGACGTCAATGCGCTATTGTGACGTTTCAAAAGCTTGTCATACTCTGTCAAGAAGGCATTAAATATGGTAACAATCATGAGCATAGGATCATCATCGCTCATGGTCGTTTTGTGTTCCTTAATCAACAGGCTTCTGACTTGTTCAAAAGTCAGACCAATACCATCAACCTGTGTGGTATTGGTCTGAACTACTGGCTGCTCCGATTGATTGTCCATTAGGCAGCTCCTAATAGATTGGCGTTATCCATAAGCGTCACAACGTCATCCCAATATTTACCCAGCCGCCTCCGCACCATGATCGGTTGCGACGAGTGGACCGCTGCATCGAAGGATTGCCGCCGGGCCAGATGGTCGGACAAATCCTTGCCGAAAGTCGCGTTATTGTGGCGCGGCAGCTCGATCACCGACGCAAATTGGCTGCTGTACTCTTTGTAGACTTTGAAATCTGTGAAGCTCAGGCCATTGAGGGAAATCTCTCCATCCTTGGGGTTGAGCCAAACGACCAGCTTGGCCATCGGAAAGTATTTGGCAAGAGCGGCCAACCCGTTGGCCGTGTCCTGGATCCCCTGGCCGCCGGTAATGATGGAATGGAGAACGACCGTGTGCCCTTCGGCCTGGAGAAGGCTAATTGCCTCGTTTTCGAGCAGGTAGGCGCACAAGGGGATAAAGCTGGACGCTCCATTGTCGATGATCAAATGACTATTTTCGGGGAGTGCCAATGCGGTTTCCATCAAACGATCAAACGCACGGGAATCGATATTGTTGTCCTGCATAATAGACAACACATCGACGTTGAACTCTGTGTACCCTGCAAGCGTATTGTTCACGGGGTCAGTATCTAATGCACGAACATCATATCCTTTTAACTTGTAATACTGTATAAGCAATGACGCGATAAAAGACTTCCCAACGCCACCCTTCCCTTGAAGTATAAAATGGATAAATGCCATTTGATAACCGCCTTTTAAATATTGCTAATGTTGTCAATGGAGTTGCATAATATATGGCGGAAAATGCCTAACAAAGCTGCATTAAATGCTTTTTGCAATGAATGCTGTTTAATTTCATCAAAAGACCTGAGATTGCATTTTGTGCAAATGAATGATTTTATGTTATTGTAACTTTCGCCAAGACATTTTTCCCAAAACGTTAATAGACCATTAAATGCAGACAATTGTTCTTTGGTTAATTCGTCACCTAGTTTTGTTTTAATTTTAAACAGGGACCACCAAATAAAATTAAATGCACAAATCGTATTATCCTCTTGGACCTCGCTCAAATCGTTAACTTGAAGGACGGTACATAATTGCTTTTTCGCATCATTAAGTTCAAGATTATCAGTATAACACCAATAATCGAGCCATCCTTTGATGCCATCCATCTTTTTTTTGCTCATCAAGCTTGGCTTTGCATAACGAAAGCAAGGACGAAAAGGACGAATCTGTTCGATACTTACTTTTTCCTCCTCTTCACTATGCGGCAGATATCCCTGGAGCTTTGTCTCCATGGCATTAAATGCTTCGATATATCGGATCTTCCAGGTCATGGCTTCGGGGCCGGTGAACCCCATCGCTACGAGGGCAAAGGCATCACGGGTCATGTCGTAGACTGGCCTGGGCTTGCCTTGGGCATCCGTGTATTCCGCCAGCTCAAAATTGAGCCGGCTAAATTCCGGGGCGTTGCGAAGGATCCCCTGGATGTGCCGCACCACATTTTTGTGCTGCTTGTTAAAATGGGTGGCCACTTGCAGGCTGGAGACCATGGGCATCCCATTGACCAGTGCGACCTCTGGAAGTTGGCATGTCTCTTGTGGTGTCCTGGTATCTGGAGCCATATTAAATTTCTTCCCCGGTTATGGTATTTGAAGGTATGACAAAGGTATTGTTTTCTTGTTTAGAAATGTTGAGAGGTTTTTTGTTGTCTTGATGCACTTGTTTAGGACCGGTATGGTCAGGGGTAGTTGGTTCTCGCTTCTTGTCACCTTTTACTTGAGCATCATGGGTTGTGTGCAAATTTTCATGTGAAGCTATAACTTTATAGTTACGGACAAAAGTTTTGTAAGTATATTCCTTGCTAAGCATGTTTTTTTCTTGCAAGCACTTGTAAATAGCTAGGAGGCTATATCCAAGTTCTACCCATGATTCGATCAATTCCCTGTTCGCAATAATATCAATACGAGCAGGATTTGATACAAATTTGCTAGGCGGTAGCAATGATTTCTTGTTGGTAGCCATGTAACCACCGTAATAATGTCATGTGTCTCTGCGTTGCTGCTTCACGAATTGCATCAAGTGTTGGTAGTTTTTTTGCCAAGTAAAGATACTTCCAAAGGCCACGCACACGAGTCAGTTCAAATTCATTGATTGATGGGCCGTTCCAATGCATCAATATGTCATTTAACCGTTGCATTACTTCCTGGGGAACAGTTTCTTGCTCGGTTTTTTTATTTTCTTCCCTGGCGTAAACGGTTTTATTCTCTTCCGTATTTGATTTTTCCTGAGTATTTGCCATCTTTCCCAACGGCAAAGCATCATCCCACCGCTGGTCTTTGAGCCAGTTGACCAAAAACGGTATGTACCCACGCTGCCACCTGGGATTTTTAACCAGGTGCAGCTTGATCACATCGAGGAGCTTTTCGATTGGGGGCAAGGATCTCAAGCGCCACAGGCGGCAAAACCACCGGAGCGCACGCCGCCGGGCCTCTTTGATCGGCCATGCTGCCCAAAGGCGTTCGAACGCCGCAATGGCGTTGGTCTTCGATTCAGGGGAGCGCGCAAGCGGCCGGTGGGCACACACGTCCCCCCCCTGGGGGGTAAGGGGGGTATTTGTCTTTTCTTGATTCTTAAATACAGGTGCAAAATTTTCATCCCCCCCCCCTGAAAATTTTTCCGCCTCCGGAAGCGTACTTTTTTCGAGGGACGAGGGCTCGGGGCGATTGCTTTTTGCTGCTAACGCCTCAAGTATTTTGGGATGGGGCAAAAACTGGTAGGTATTGGTTTCGCCATCATGGCCATCGTGTATTTTGAGATAGCCGGATTTTTCGAGCGTTGTGAAATAATTATGGATTGATCGGGCGGAGACGCCCAACAAATCCGCCAGATAGCGTTGTGAGGGCCAGGACTCGGGTTTGTCGGGGCCAAGCTTGGTGAGGACAACAAAGAGGCATTTGCAGCCAAGTGATAGATCCCGATCCGCGCGCAAAAAATCCGGGAAGAGAAGCCCACCCTGAAGGTCTTTCCCTACGAACATTTTCAGCTCCGAAGGCGGAACCGAAAAAGGACAAAAACATAGCCCCCAACGTTTGACAGCATTTTCCCGTTGGGTTATGTGTTTGCCGTATCGGACGGCAAAACACTCTCTGCTTTTTCGACCCCCGTTGGGTGCAACCAACGGGGGTCGCCTTTTTCGGGCTACCTTATTTTGTCAACGGCAGCTCCCGTGACATGTTGTTCGAGACTGGCTGGCTCGTCAGGACCGGACAACCACGCCCGGCCGACCGCCCCATGGGACGGTTTCGCCTTGTGCGTTTGATACGCTCGACGGCAAATAGGCTTTCAATGGGAGGAGGACATGGCCGCGCCTTATTCACTGCGAGGCATCGAAGCGAAGAAGAAATTCGTGGAGGACTATCCAGTCCGATGCCTCTTCCACTCTGTTTTGTTTCCAGGAATACAGGAAAGGTGTTGCTGTGGTGACGCCCTGGAAGGCGAGTACTTCCTGTTTCGGTATGGTGATGAGGAAAACGATTGTTTTTACGCAGGCCCGGCATGTGGTTTGACATTGATCCAGGAAGCTCGCTCTCTGGGGAAGCGAATCGTTGTCCCGGACTTTTTTTCTCCATTTGCTCTGGACGCTCGGCAGCAGAGGAACGAACAGCATCATCATGACTGTGGTCAAAACGATGATGAGGACAGGCTGCCTGAGAATCGTGAAATGATAACGGCAATTTCATTGTTGCTCTATCTATGGCGTGACAATAGTGAGGGTGCATTGTTTTGTATCCGCCGTGATCTTCTGATGCGTGCCAACCGTCCACCGAAGGACTGGGAGATGCGGACTCTAAATAAGGCAATAAGAAAAACACGAAAGCATGGTGGCGCACGCACACTTCGAGAGTGGCTCCTCGTAAAATGTCAGGATAACAATTTACGCGCTCGAACATTTCATTTTTTAAAATTGGAGCACCATATGAACAGTATCGGCGAAGTTTCATTGCTATAATATCCCTAATATGTTCTATATTGCACAGTTGCAGTCTACCGAATACGGTATAAATGGAACAATATCAGGCACATTATCCACATATCTCGTGACTAGTTCTTGCGTCGTTGGCAAAACTCTCCAATATGAAAAAATGCCTTCATCTCTGAAATGATAGACAAGTTCTTCATCAGACAAATTATTTCTCTCGACGAATGATGTAATCAGCCCTCGAACGTCTTTGGCGACACGCCAAACATCGCCCCATGTACTCCTTACTTCATATGGATACGTTATGTTGTAGTCACACAATGCATAGTACCCTGGGTATGCGTCGCGCATGGCAGACAGCAAACTCTCCGCCTTGATGATCGCGCCAGTTTTGTCCAGAATCCAACACTGGGGAAGATATCGTCTTGGGTCGAGCGGTGACTCAGCTACATCTATACTGATGTCTTCTGGATGACGTTCTTTATCCTGCACAACGATGCCATTAACAAGCTTATAATTTAAATTACCAAGAACATTACTTGCTCTGTGCTTAAAATATAATTTCTTTATTTTTTTTGTTACTGGGAATATTTTCCAAAATTTTAAGTTGCCGTACACGCTATAGAATGTATTCTCAATATCTGCTGACAAATCAATCGGAATGTCTAGTTCTGTAATCAATTCACCCACTGTATTTGCAACATGCCACACTACGCCGCGATCAATTTCATTTCCACAAACTGTCCGCATATACGTACAAAGTGCATAACGATCCGGCGTTGCATTATGTATTGCAGACAACAAGTTTGGAGATTTGACAATCTCACCACGTTCATTCCGAATCCAACACTGGATAGGGAACATTTTTCTGAGATCGATATCAGGCATAAGCCTTGGCCTCTGAAAAAACCGCTGAACAGATTTTCTCTTTTGTCCAACCCTTTGCTCTGTATTGCAGGATGTCGCTCTGATGTTCGCAATAGAGCTTGTAGAGCCGCTCTAGATCATCAACCCAATGGATAGACAACTCCATCGGCGGCGGAAAATCATCGAATTGGTTCACAACACGTGGTATGTTATGAGCAAACTCTGCAAAGGCCCAAACCCAGGCCTGTTCTCCGGGGGTTAGAACAGTTTCCGCCGTGCGAGGTGGGTGACCACAAAAAGATCGAATCTGAGCGAAGGCCCAGCTCATGAGCCAAGTGCCTTTTTTTTGAAGCTCTGACACGGAAGGTTCCATCATCTCATCATATGGCATCATCATTTGTCCGTGTGGCTGGCTCTTCATTGTCTCACTTCCTACAAGATTGCTCACGGCTGGCTCGTCAGGACCGGACAACCACGCCCGGCCGACCGCCCCATGGGACGGTTTCGCCTTGTGAGGATTTCATGAGAGGAGGCCCCCAGATCGGGCAGCCGGCCACTGCGAACGGAGCGGCCACTCTTGACGGCGATGAGGTTTATTGTTTCAGTTACTAAATTCATTTTGTTCACGTTCAACTCACACGGAGACGTTGCGATGCCCGCCAAACTCGTGAAATGTGTCGTCTGTGGAAATGATGTCGCGAGCGATGCAAAGGAATGCGGTAACTGCAAATCGGAAGACCCCACCGGGAGAAAAGCACTCTGGAGAAATATTCGTAGATTAGTTGGAATCATGCTATTACTTCTCGCTGGATTTTATATCTGGTTTGATATGCTCCCCGAGCTGAAGCAGTACGGCTTTTTCAACAACATCGGACAACATAAGTAATTCTGTATCGAGCTTTTTTCGCATCACCCAGTACGTCCATATTGACCAAAAAATCTTTCTATAATTATCGTCGTGTTTTGGGGAATAGAGGACGAATGCTATTTTATATTTTTCTTCCCCCTTAAAATCTCCATAAAAGCATCCTTCGATTGTCCAATAATTGGAACGCCATGACTCTTCTAGGTAATCAGCCATCCTAAGACGTTGCTCAATAGCAGCGGCAATTTCTACGGGAGCCTCAAAATAAACATAGGGTCTTCCCTTACAAACGTGGCCGTGGCACGATGCAATAGTACGAATAACGCCAGTAGCATTCATTTTTTTGACTAATGGAGCGATAGCGAAATCAATTTCACTATACGGGCGTTTCTTTTTAAACCAGAGTGTCATGATTGCTACGTCCTCATCAACGTTTCCCACCAACAAGCCGGCGGCGGGAACGCGTGGATCGAGATCGTGAGGGAAAAAAATCGGTAAAACTCGTGTCACGGGGAATGCTGCGAAACGCAATATAGCAGATTAATTGATTTTGTTCCTCTTTGACCGTGACAAAATTCTGTTCGATGAGACTGGCTAAAGCATTTTTGACGGACTGCGACTGGCTATCCCGCCCGATCATGCCGGCAAGCCGGTCGAAGTCCGTTGGGACCATGGCTGCCAGCAAAGCCAAATAGAGTAATTTTGCACCATCGGTTAGTGTTGGCTGAGACAGGATGCTTTTGGTTATGTTCAGTTCTTGCACGGCGTCAGGCATAAAACCTCCTCGCAGGCCGTCCAGCCACGGAAGGACGGCCCGCAAAATTTGGAACATTTGATGTAAGGTATTCGGAGAGAGAATCCAGAAGGGTGAAGTTTACGACCACGATCTTCAAAACCCCATCGACGGGCCGCTCCGGGGAGCTGGACCGGAGCGGCCCACGATCGTCGATGGAGCGAGGGTGGGAGATACGATAACCTGTTGTGATAACAGGGTATTGACTGAAAAAACGATAAGGGGAAATGGCGGGAAGGGATAAAGGCGATGGGGCAAAAAAACGAAAGCGACAAGACCCTGTTATTACAGGATATTGTCGCCCTCGAAATTTTGGCGTCCCCAGCCGGATTTGAACCGGCGTTAACGGCGTGAGAGGCCGACGTCCTAGGCCACTAGACGATGGGGACGGGCACTCTGGTGGGCCGTGCTGGGCTCGAACCAGCGACTCTCTGCTTAAAAGGCAGATACTCTACCGCCTGAGTTAACGGCCA
>Ga0183096_1000534_pt1 | contig 48596 bp, 44 predicted proteins | sample Biomet5_FD_127791 | JGI IMG/M metagenome (GOLD analysis project Ga0183096, IMG submission 127791) | Microbial communities from bioreactor (seeded with sewage sludge) at LBNL, California, USA - Biofuel metagenome 5 (version 2) (version 3) | ecosystem: Engineered > Bioreactor > Anaerobic >... | reverse complement strand
CTTTGAACTTGTACACATTCCAGTAGTTATGTTTTACATCGTGGTTGGCCCACATGATATAAAACTGCATCTTCGAATTATTCTTTGCCTTCAGAAAGCCATTATCGAGGGTACTTTCCAGGAACGGTCCTTCGTCGAACCAATACCAGTCGAAGACAAAGACATTGACGCCATGACCGGTTGCAGCGTCGATCCACTTTTCCATCACTTTCGGGTCATCATCCATCTCGTAGCCCCATAAAGGGACTTTGGGCTGATAGTGACCATCGAAACGGGGATTTCCTTTTTTGATGATTTCCCATTCGCCAATACCTTCGGGCCACAGCATATCGCCAAAACGCTGGTCGTGGTGACACGACGGCCAGATATAGGCTGCCACATAATAATCGTTTTTTACAGGTTCTTCAGGCGTTTTACTGTTGGTCGTTGTTTCCTGAGTGCAGGAAAACAAAAAAATAAATAAAAAACAAGGGAATAATCTTTTCATTATTTGCATATTACAGATATTTACGTTCATTACTGTTATTTTTTTAGACATTAAAAAATTTATTAAAAAATACACCTCCCATTAAAATTGAAAGAGGCGTATTTTTAATATTAAAATATTTTAGAACCTTACCAGCCCGGATTTTGAGTTAAATTTGGATTTAAAGTAATCTCATCCTGAGGAATCGAATACAAATAATCCTGTCCTTCCCTGAACTGGTAGCCATTGGGTAAAGAGTTTTTATAATAATCAATTAATCCATTTTCATCCAGAGTCGGTTCATAATTTGGAAATTCTTTCGCATTGAAAGGATAACCTTTAGGCCTTTTGTTTTTAAAAAGAGAATGGGCTGCCCACCGCATATAATCATCATCTCGCAGTCCTTCAAGTGCCAGTTCAACTCTTCTTTCTCTACGGATTTCGTACAGTTCATCTGAAATTGTATAACCATAATCTTCTATATTTGGGTCAGAAGATTGTGGATTAATGGCAAAATCAGGCATGCCGGCTCTTTTACGTAATAAATTAAGTTGTTCGTAGGCAACAGAATTGTCAAGTTCACATTTTGCTTCGGCATAGTTTAATAAAACTTCTCCATACCTTAAAATTATTAATCCTGTTTCACTACCGACTTCCCATGTCTGAGCTGCACCCTGATTATATGGATTCGTTGTTTTTTTGACTTGAAATCCTGTTGGACATAACTGCAAAACACCCCCATCAATAGTGGGTTTCTCAAAAACTTTACCGACTTCTGCCCCCATTAAGTCTCCGGGGATATAGAATGTTGATTTAAGTCTGGGATCGCAATCATTTGCTATTTGAGTTAAAAAGGCATTCCCTTTGGTTGTTTTAGCCAGGTTTAAATAACTATAAGGGTGTCCGTCTTTTCCAAGATAGGAAGAAACAAGCCACCATGTTCCTCCTTTTTGTTCTGCATTATAACTGAGATATCCTTCAACAGTATTTCCAAATCCTTCATCATAATTGAATGCCCGATAAAGCAACACCTCATTTATGTTATCCATATTAACAAGCCCAAACATATCAAAGTAATCATCGTCAGGATTACCAGTGCTGTAAATTCCGACCGTATAATTACCATTTATTAACTCTTCTGCAGCGGCAATACATTCCTGAAAATACTTATTCGGATCAGCACCATTTGTCGCGAATGGTGTATTTGCATGATATTTTTGCCAGGTACCTTCATATAACGCAACCCTTGTTTTAAAGGCTAATGCAGCTTCTTTACTAATCTTACAATTTCCTGTTTTATCCCGGGTATCCAAATAAGAGATAGCATTATCCAAATCGTCTATAATATTGTCAGCAATTACTGTGCGGGAATCACGTGAACGCATTAACGCGTCTTCATCATCCAAATCTACGACCTTCGAATACCATGGAATATCCCCATATTTTTTCAAAAGATTAAAATAAAACCATGCTCTGAAAAAATATGCTTCCCCTACATAATGCTGATACGCTGAAAATATATCTTCACATTTTTCATAATTTTCAAAGAATATATTTATATTTCTGATTTCGGTCCATTCGTCAGTCCAGTTTCCGGTAGTGGTTGTCCTTTCACCGTCCATAATTGCACTGGGACTTCCATTAACCATATCATCCGAATGAATTGCAAGTTCTGTTACCATATTTTTATATGGAAAAAATTCAGGATAGAATTGTAACATGTAGTTTTCAAGATCACTTGAAGTTTTCCAGTAATTATCAACAGTTATTTGATCCAATGGTTTCAGATCAATAAAATTTTCACAGGAATCCATTATCAGGAAAATGAAAGTACAAACAATAAATTGATATATTAACTTTTTCATAGTATCCATTTTTTAGAAATTTTAATAAGTAACGGAGATTCCAAAAGAATAAATCCTGTCGGCACCATAGGATGCAGTGCCAGAGAGCCCCTTAAATCCCCTGATTGCAGCAGGATCTATGCACTTTGGCAAATGATCAATTGTAATAAGATTTTCTCCTGAAAAATAAAGTCTGACATTCTGCAACTGTATTTTCGAAATTACTCTTTTAGGCAATGAATATCCTAACTGAACATTTTGTAATCTTAAATATGCAGCATTTGCCAAATACCTGGAATTTGCATGCCCCCTGTTTTTCACGTCATCAGTGCTATCCAGGTATGGCCGGGGCCAATATGCATCTGTATTAATGTTGGCTTCCCCTTCATATAACCCATCATATTTCGTTCCGGGTTTGTCTCTGAAATAGTCTAAACGGCTTCCATCTGCATCTATATTTGAATCCCACCAGCATCTCATGATTTGCCAATAAAAAACAGCCTTCTCATTGAAATAATAGTCCCTTTTACCAACCCCTTTCCATAACATGGAAAAATCGAATCCTTTATAATTAAACCCTGCCGAAAATCCATATTGCCAACGTGGTTCAGAATTCCCAATTATTTTCAAATCGCCATGGTTATTTATAGTGTATGCCCCATTATCTACCTTACTGTCATTATTGGTATCTTCATATTTTACATCACCTGTATTCCAATTAGTTGCGATAAAAGATAAGTCTGTGTTTGCTAAATAATTATCTAAATCCTCCTGGGTCCTAAATAAATCATGGACGGTATATCCCCAAATTTCACCTACTTCACGTCCTTTATACCAGGTGGAAAGAGTCCCGGTCGGATTATAATATTTAGTTACCTTTGATTTATAATCATATAAATTTAAATTAACAAAATATGAAAGTCCGTTGCTTAATTTATTTTTCCATTTAAGCGATAATTCCCAACCCCGGGTACGAAGATCAGAGTTATTAGCATCAGGTACATCTACTCCCAATACTCCTGGTTTGGCTTCCGAAGGGCCTACCATGTCAGTTGTTAACCTTTCAAAAACATCAAAATCAGCTTGTAACCTATTATTTAAAAGTCCTATATTAAAACCTAAATCTGTAGTTGAAGCTGTTTCCCATGTTAGATTTTTATTGACAAGTCCCGGAGCCTCCGTATATCCAACAGGCCTTGTCTCACCGGAACTGAAAATCCAGTTTAATTTTCCTGTATTAATTGGGAGTAAGGCAAGATCAGTATAAGGCGAAATATTCTGATTTCCTAATTGCCCCCATGAACCTCTGATTTTAAGAGAAGAAATATATTTCTCCGGTATATTCCAAAAAGATTCTTTATGAATATTCCAGCCTAAAGAGAATGAAGGGAAAAACCCCCAACGATTGCCTTTCGTAAAGACATAAGAACCATCATATCTAATATTTGATTCAAATAAATATTTCTCCTTAAAATTATATCCCAGACGAGCAAAAAAACCTTCCGTTGCATTGTGAGATAATGATTGTGTAAGAATTGCATCGCCTGTTGCAGTTTGCAAAGATGGAATATCCTGATAGATCAGGTTTGTTTTAAACCCGTCTAATTGAATATTATTCCCTTTCTCGAACTGGGCACCAAGTAAAAACAGGAAATTATGATCATTCCTGACTGTATAATTATAAGTAGCATACATATTTGCAGACCAATAATCATTTTTATAATGGGTTTGCTCATATTGACTTGGAATAGTAGTCCCAAATGCAAAATAAGTTTTGTCAACAGTTTGTATATATGCCGTTTTATCCACCTGGGTAAAGACTCTTGAATAATCATTATAAGAAAAATCAGCATTTAGTTTCAATCCTTTTGCTGGTCGGATTTCTGTTTTAAAAATATTCCAATAATCCTTTATTTCATCTTTATCAGTTCCAGCCAGGATCGAGGGGATTTCAGATTCAGACATGTAACCGCCCCCTTCTTCGGGAGACCCCCATCCATTATAAAGAGGAGTCCAGGGATATGCCCTTAATAAATGGCGGAGCATATGATCATAATCGCCGGATTCTCCCTGGGTCATATTTGGCCGTTCTCTTGTCTTCATATTAAAACGTGGTTCATAAGAAAAGTCCCACCAATCAGAAATAGCAAATTTAAATTTTCCCATGACATTAGCTCTCTCGTAATAGTCTGTTCCAAATTGAATAATACTATTTTGTTTTATATAACCTGCCGATAGATAGTAAGAAGCTCTGTCTGTACCGCCAGACACACTTAAGTTATGTTTATGGTTAATACTGTTACCAAAATATATATTCCACCAATCTGTATTTGCATAATTTAAATTAGCACCGTTCCACACATTTCCTTCAGGGTATGCCCCGAAATTGGTAGCACCTTCCGGCCAGTTAGGCATTGATTGTTTTAAATAATTCCAATCTTCATCCTGAAAAGCAATCATGCGATCAATTGTTGCTTCGCTGATTGGACTACTTCCCCCATTTTTTCCAGCCTCATTCAGAATGCGGGCATGTGTAATTGAATTCAGCATTGTTGGAAGAGGCCATGGTGTCTCAATCATAAGAGTCGAACTAAAATTAACACTAAATTTTTCTTTCCTTTTTCCTTCTTTTGTTGTAATAAGAATTACCCCATAAGGTGCACGAGCTCCATATATTGCAGATGCTGCAGCATCTTTTAAGACTGAAATAGACTTAATATCTTCAGGATTAAGGAGATTGATATCTCCAGGAGTACCATCAATTAAAATATAAGGACTCCCTCCATTTAGAGACCCCATGCCCCGAATCGTAATATCCATGGTTGCCCCTGGTTGAAAACCATAATTATTATTAATCGAAAAATTCAGACTTGGGGCTGCACCTTGTAATAACTGAGAAACAGTAGGAGCTGACCGGTCTGTTAACTTTTCATTTGAAATAACATCAACAGCACCAGTTAGATTTACTTTTTTCTGAGTTCCATAACCTACCGCCACTACTTCATCCAGGCCAATCATTTCTTCTGACATTACCACATCGATCGTAGTTTTCCCGGCCACTGCTATCTCCTGCGTTTTCATCCCCACGAAGGAAAACACCAGTGTGGCATCGCCGGGCACTTTTGTGAGAATGTAGTTCCCGTCCGCATTGGTAATAATCCCCTTGCTCGTACCTTTTTCGACGACGGTTACCCCAGGTAAAGGTTCGCCGGATGAGTCGGTTACTTTGCCGGAAACAGGAATTACTGTATTTTGATTATTCAGCTCCCGGCTATCATTCGGACTGATAACAATATACTTGTCAACAATTTTGTAACCCAGACCTGTGTTGTTTAACAAGCGGGACAGGATGTTGTCGATTGTTTCATTCCGGAATAGGGCATCAACGGATTGGATGTCTTTTATTTCATCATTCTTATAGAAAAAATAGAAGTCGCTTTGTTGCTCGATTGCATTAAAAACATCGATGATCGAAGCATTTTCCATACTTAAACTCAGGCGTTGTGACTGTGAGTAACTTTCAGCACTTACAGCCATAAATCCAATCAGTAAGAAAAAAATTGTCAGTTTCATAGCCCTACATAGTTTTTTACATCCGGAATACGGAATGCAGTTCATACGTTTTTTTTTCATAAATTTGAAATTAATTGTTACTAATGACCTTGTAATACAAGGTTGTTGTCAAATTCCTCATGATGAATTAGCGTTTTCACGGGGAATCAAAATAAGCCGGTGTTAGTTTGTCGCTAATGCCGGTTTTTTACGAGAGAAATCTCTTCATAAGCAAATTATTTTTGTTTGGTTAATATTATTTCATTTTTACTTTCGGGGTTCACGATGGTTTTATAGTCGATCGACGAAGAAAGTTTGATTACCTCCAGAACCTGGTCCACCGGCTTCGATTTAAGAATTGTACTGGAATACCGGTATTGTTTTATGTCTTCAGAAGAAAATGTGATTTTTACGTTGTACCATCGTTCCAGTTTTTGAGCTATGGTTTCCAATGGCTCATTAAAAAAAGTCATTTTTCCTTCTTTCCATGATGAATATAAACGGGTGTCAACATTTGATAATAAAATTTTTTGTTTTTTTTGGTCATATCTGGCTAACTGTCCGGGAGACATTTCGGATATTTGTATCCCGTTTTTATTTTGTAATTCTACTTTCCCTTCAACCAGGGTAGCTTTAAATTGAGATCCATTGTATGCTTCGACATTAAAACTGGTACCCAGAACTTTTATATCCAGATTTTTTGTTTTTACCAAGAATGGGCTTCTTTTGTTTTTTGTCACTTCGAAGAATGCTTCTCCCTCCAATTGAACGGAACGTTGCCTGGCATTGAAGCCCGAAGGATATATCAGTTTCGAGCCGGAATTTAGCCATATTTTTGTACCGTCAGAAAGTGCCAGTTCTGAAATTTGGCCTGCCGGACAGGTCACTGTATTCATTTGTCTGGTTCTACCCTGCCCTGAATATTTATCCTGAATGAATAAGGTTAGTCCTGAAGCGATGACTATTATCGCTGCATATCGGGCAAATTCGTATATATATTTTTTGAAAATAGTATGAGTTTTACGTTGCAGTTTCGAATATTCGCTGTCGGCATCAATTGTTCCGTCGCTTTTTCTGCTTAATGCATATATATTCTTTAGCTGGGCATAAAACTGTTTGTTTTCTTTATTCTCTTTGATCCGGTTGATGATTGCTGCTTTTTCCGATTCATCAGAAATGTTACCGGTAATAAGTTGTATGATTTTTTCTTTGTCCATTTTTTGTTCTTTCTATTACTGAAACAACATAATCGCGTTTTACCCTAGTTCCGGGGTGAAATTTTTTCAGAAGAGTTGAACTTTTCCATCCGGCTGGAAAAAGTATCCGAGCAGGATACAAATCGCAGAAATTCAGAATATCCCGTATCAGGGATCGGTCCCCGCTATTTCCGGAGCAACATATATAACAATATTCCTTGTGAATAATGATCTTTCAGTTGTTCCTTCAAATGCTTAAGCGCTTTGGATATATGACCTTCTACGGCTTTTACTGAAATATCAAGTAGTTCTGCTATTTCACGATTTTTCATGCCTTCGTACCGGCTGAGCTCAAAAATTTCCCTGCATTTCGGAGGTAACTGGTTTATTGCTTTTTCCAGCATATTCAGTAATTCATTGAATGAAATGGTATCAAAACTTAACTGTGACAGAGCCTCGTAGTTTAATTCTAGTTCGTTGTACCTGTTTTGTTCCCTTTCCTCATATTTCAGTTGTACTTTTGTTCTTTTTAGATAATTCAGACATGTATTTTTTGTAGCCTGGTACAAATAGGCTTTCAGGTTAATGTTTTCGGGTAACGAAGATTTCCTTTTCCACAGGTTGTAAAATACATCCTGAATAAGGTCTTTCGAAGTTTCGTCATCCCCGATATACGTGTTTGCAAAAATTTCCAATGGTTCGAAATAGGTTGTAAAAACGGTACGAAAAGTTTTTTCTTTCCCCTGTTTTAAAGAAGTGATCAATTCGTATGTCGGTTTTTTTTCGTTCATTTTTGCAGGTATTTTGAAATTAAAATTAAAGAATTTTTTTAATTCTCTTATGTAAAATTTTCTGTTATGCCCATGTCAACTGAATTACATAAAATAATTTTTTTCATTGAAAAGGAAGCATTTTTATCGGTAGCCCTGAATCTCCTGTGGCAGGAATTTCCTTTTTTGAAAAAGTATCCGTTTACCGGGGTTTACCATTTCGGATTTTTATACTGAAAGCTCCGGGCCGGTCCAGCTTGAGTTTGAATTCGAATAAAAATAGAATTATTTTCGTGCTGCAAAATAAAAGCAAATGACAGATCAAATTATCCGACTAATAGCGCAAAAGCTGGCTGTTCAACAGTTTCAGGTGAAAAATACCTGTCAGTTACTCAGTGAGGGAGCTACTGTGCCGTTTATTTCCAGGTACAGAAAAGAACGTACCGGAAGCCTCGACGAGGTGATGGTTGCTGCAGTAAAGGAAGAAATGGAAAAATTATCAGAATTGATGAAGCGCAAGGAAACAATTCTGAAAACCATTGATGAACAGGGGCAGCTTTCCGCTGAATTGAAAAGCAGGATCGACAATTGTTTTGAACCCGTTGAGCTGGAAGATATATACCTGCCTTTTAAACCGAAACGAAAAACGCGGGCCTCGGTTGCCCGTGAGAATGGTCTGGAACCTCTGGCAAAAATTCTGATGAAACAATATGAGACCAATCCTGAATTCAGGGCAGCTTCATTTTTGAATGACAAAGTGGAGACAGCCGGCAGTGCACTGGAAGGGGCGCGGGATATTATTGCGGAATGGATTAACGAAAATGAGAAAGCACGGAATATTGTACGTCAGGCTTTTTCTTTCGGAGCCGTTATCAGTTCAAAAGTTGTAAAAGGAAAAGAAGAGGAAGGTCTCCGGTTCAGGGATTATTTTGATTGGAAAGAGCCGTTGAAACGCTGCCCTTCACATCGTTTGCTTGCAATGAAAAGGGGAGAAAACGAAGGCGTGCTGAAACTGTCTATCAATCCTGATAATGAAGATTTTATAGAAAGACTTAACCGTTTTTTCGTGAAGTCGGCTAACGAATGCGGACATCAGGTTGGAATAGCCGTAAAAGACGCCTGTAAACGTTTGCTTCTGCCTTCGATTGAAACCGAGTTTGCACAATTATCGAAACAGAAAGCCGATGAAGAGGCTATCCGGGTTTTTGCCGGTAATCTTCGGCAGCTTTTACTGGCTGCCCCGCTTGGGCAGAAACGGGTGCTGGCAATCGATCCCGGTTATCGTACCGGCTGTAAGGTAGTGTGTCTTGATGCCCAGGGAAACCTGATTCATAATGAAACGATTTATCCGCATAAACCACAGGAAGAAACAAAGCTTGCTGCAAAAAAAATTACCTCGATGGTTGAGGCATACCAGATTGAGGCTATTGCCATTGGCAACGGAACGGCCGGTCGTGAAACGGAACATTTCATCAAACGGTTACGGTTCGACAGGGAACTTAATGTGTTTGTTGTGTCGGAAGACGGGGCTTCGGTTTATTCGGCTTCGAAAATTGCCCGTGAAGAATTTCCGCAGTATGATGTCACGGTACGTGGTGCTGTATCAATCGGGAGACGCCTGACGGATCCGCTGGCCGAACTGGTGAAAATAGATCCGAAATCGATCGGGGTAGGGCAGTACCAGCACGATGTTGATCAGAAAATGTTGAAATCCAGTCTGGATATGGTTGTTGAATCGTGCGTAAACAGCGTAGGTGTTGACCTGAATACGGCTTCAAAACATTTGTTGACATACGTTTCCGGACTGGGACCGCAACTGGCGCAGAATATTGTTGATTACCGCCAGGCAAACGGCGCTTTTCCGTCGAGAAAAGAATTGATGAAAGTGCCCCGGATGGGTGCAAAAGCGTTTGAACAGTCGGCCGGATTTTTGCGCATAACCAATGCAGATAACCCGCTGGATAATTCGGCCGTTCATCCCGAGTCGTATCCTGTTGTCGAAAAAATGGCTTCCGATTTAAATTGTACTGTTTCTGAACTGATAAAAAGTCCTGAACTTCAGAAAAAAATTGTGCTTGAAAAATATATTTCACAAACAGTCGGATTGCCCACACTTCAGGATATAAAACAGGAACTGGCAAAACCCGGTCGCGATCCGCGAAAAACCATAAAAGTTTTTGAGTTTGCCGACGGTATTTTTAAAGTTGAAGATTTACAGATTGGGATGATATTGCCCGGAATTGTTACCAATATTACCAAATTCGGTGCTTTTGTCGATGTAGGTGTCAAACAGGACGGATTGGTTCATCTTTCTCAAATGGCCGACCGTTTCATCAGCGATCCTAACGAAATCGTAACATTGCACCAACATGTAAAGGTGAAAGTTATAGAAATAGATATTTCCAGAAAACGGATTCAGTTAAGCCTGAAACAGGTTCCCCCGGAATAAATAATCAAAAAGATTAATTATCATCTTCTCCGTCTTCGAAATAGTCTTCATCCTCGCTGTCAAGTTCTGCGATCAGAAAATCTTCAGCTTCACCCAAAAGCTGATCGGTAATTTCTGAATTAGCAGGAGCTTCATCAATCCAGTGAATTTCCTGGTTTGTCCAGAAGTCTTCTATATCGCTTTCAACAATAAAACGAGGGTTTTCGGTGTGCACAACATAAATTGTGTCGGGCGCTTCGTGTGAATTGTCTGCTAATAAAAACTTTGGCAACATGGTGTTTAATTTTATTAATGGCACTACAAATGTAAACAAAAATAGAAATCGCAGACACTAATTGCTTCATTAAAAGTGACTTTAACAATTAGTTAACTCATGGGGAAGAGAATAACTTTTTTTAAAAAAAACAAGGATTTTGAAATGCTGTGAATCAATAATTTGTATTCGAAGGAATTTCTTTTTTTTCTTCCACTTTTACCTGACGGTTCGGATAACAAAAGGCATAAAGACAGCAAAAGACCGCCGAAAACCGTTGGATTTAACGTTTTCCAGCGGTCTTTTTTCCTTTACAGATTACAAATGCTTGTGCGTTCCGTCACAGAATGGTGCATTCTTCGACTGTTTGCACATGCACCAATGCACGGTTTTTGCTTCTTTAATTTCAACTTGCTTCGGACTGAAGCCTGTACCTTTATGGGAACCGTCACAAAATGGCTGATTCGAGCTTCGTCCACATGCACACCAGTAATAAGTTCCGGGCTGCATTTCCATCACCATCGGTTTTGTGTCCGCAATTTTTGGTTTTGTCATTTTTTATGTTTTAAGGTTGAACACTAATGTTCTCAATAAATTTATCGTTCTAAAACCCGTTTGCAGAAAAATTGTTCAGCAAACTCCATGAATTGTTCAGCAAAAAAGAAACTATTTTGTAAGCCGGTAAGCGACCACACGGTTGTCCATGAATGTCGGGACCAAGACAAGCTGCCGGTCTTTTACAAAACAAATATCGGCACTATTAATTCCTTTAGCTGAAGTATCGAGTAATTTTTTTAGCTTATTTCCCTTCATTATAAAAATCCGGCCGGCCCAGTGTGAAAACAAAAAATTACCGTCACCGAGCAATTCCAGTCCGTCGATGCCGTCACCTGCATTATTCAGAAGTACAGTCAGTTTTTTTGTTTTAATGTCCATTACCTGAATTTTTTCGGAGCCGATATACAATTTTTTGCCGGAGACAAACAAACCGTTCGCATTGCGGATTGGTTCAAGAGGCAATTCCTCCATTCTACCGTTATTCAATACATGGATTTTCCCGGTTTGTGTATCCGAAACGAAAATCATTCCATCCTGACCTGCCGCCACATCATTCAGAAACGCTGCATTTTTTACCGGGTACCTTTTTACAATTTCTGCCTTTGCGATATTGATTTCCACAAGAGCATCAACATCTGCAACAAACAGGTTCCCGCTGTAAACAGCCATTCCCTTTGGGGCATTCAATCCGCTCACCCAGTTCAGTTTTTTTACATTCCCCTGAATATCAATCACGGAAATAAATCCTTTCCCGTCTTTTTCGGCCGGCGATCCCTGTATATTCGATACAAAGATGTTACCTGAAACAGGATCGTACAAAACAGATTCAGGAACCTGAAAAACAGGCCGGCTTTCCCAAACTTTTACAAGCTCCTGCCCAGATACAATGCCATTAATAAAAATGAAAAACAAAATAACAATCACTGTTTTATTCGGATTCATGTCTATTAATTTATAATTTTGAAAACCAAAAGATACGCAAACAGAGGAAAATACCAACACTAAACTTAAAAAAATGAAACGCCTTAATTATATTTTAGTACTGGTTCTCTTTTTGATTGCCCAGAGTGTTTCGGCACGGAAATATCATTTGTATGTCGGCACTTATACCGATGGGGACAGCAAAGGGATTTACCACTATCTTTTTGATTCGGAAACAGGAAAACTCAAATACCTGGATGTTACCGGGGATATAAAGAACCCTTCTTTCCTGAAAATATCGCCGAACAAAAAGTATCTGTATTCGGTAGCCGAAGGCGACTCGTTTAACGGCATCCGGGGAGGCGGAGTTGCTGCCTTTAAGATCGGGAAAAACGGTACCCTCAGCAAAATTAATGATGCGCTGAGCCTGGGAGCTTATCCGTGTCATGTAACCGTTTCGCCTGACAATAAAAAAATTATTGCTTCCAATTACGGGGGCGGCAGTCTTGCTGTTTACGATATAAAGGAAGACGGGGGAATCAGTCCGATCCGGCAATTAATTCAGCATGAAGGGCATGGAGCTGATCCCGACCGGCAGACTAACCCGCATACCCATTCAGCCCAATTCGACAAAAAAGGAACGCACCTGTATGTTGCCGACCTGGGAATCGATAAGCTTCTGATATATAAGTATAATGAAGACTCGTTGTTGTTTTTTCCGGCTAAACAACCTTTTGTAAAGATGGAACCGGGTGCCGGGCCTCGTCATTTTGCGTTTACCTGCAAACAGAATTTCATTTATGTGATCAATGAGATAAACTCAACAATTTCTGTATTAAAGAAGGAAAGAAAAAATAAAAAGTTTATTAAGATACAGGATATTTCAACCTTACCGGCTGATTTTAAAGAGAGTAGTGCCTGCGCCGACATTCATCTATCTGCTGACGGACGTTTTGTGTATGGCTCGAACAGGGGGCATAACAGCATTGCCATTTTTAGCCGGGATAAAAAAACAGGTTTGCTGACTTTCCTCGGGACAGAGCCGGTAAAAGGAGACTGGCCTCGTAATTTCGGGATCGATCCAAGTGGTAATTTTATGCTGGTTGCCAACCGGAAAAGCAGCAATATTACAGTGTTTTCCATCGATAGAACAACCGGGAAACTTACTTATACCGGGACAGAAATAAAAATTCCGAACCCGGTTTGCATCGAATTTAAAGCCAGTCGTTGTCCGTTGGGATTCTAGCTTATTTTTTCCAGCAAGACCACATTTTCAACATGATGGGTATGCGGAAACATATCGACAGGCTGAAGATCTGTAACTTTGTATTTTTCGGAAAGCATTTTTAAATCACGGGCCTGGGTTGCCGGGTTGCAACTTACATACACAATACGACGTGCTCCGGCATTCAGAATGGTGCGAACCACACCTTCGTGCATTCCGGCCCGTGGCGGATCGGTAATGATCACATCGGGTGCGCCGTTTTCAGCAATAAAATTCCCGTTCAGTATATCTTTCGTGTCGCCTGCAAAAAAACAGGTATTTGCGATGTTATTTATTGCTGAATTTACTTTTGCGTCTTCAATTGCTTCGGGAACATATTCGATACCAACAACTTTGCCTGATTGTGAGGCAACAAAATTAGCAATAGTGCCGGTTCCGGTATAAAGATCATAAACCGTCTCCTTCCCCGTAAGAGCGGCAAATTCACGGACAACTTTATACAGCTCGTAAGCCTGCTCCGAATTGGTCTGGTAAAAACTTTTCGGGCCAATCTTGAAGCGCAGGCCTTCCATTTCTTCGAAGATATGATCGTTTCCCTTGTACACCAGAATCTCCTGATCTGATAATGTATCGTTCCGCTTCTGGTTGATTACATACATCAGTGAAGTGATCTGCGGAAATTCTGCAGCAACTGCATCCAGTAACTGTTCCCGTTCTGTTTTATCTTCCCTGAAAAACGAAATAATCACCATCAGTTCACCGGTAGTCGAAGTGCGTATAATCAGGTTCCGAAGAAAACCTGCAATATTTCTGGCATCAAAAAATTCGAGTTCATTCTGAAGAGCATACGTACGGATAAAATTTCGTATTTCGTTCGAAGGATCGCCCTGCAACCAGCATTTCCTGATATCGATAATTTTGTCGAACAAGGCAGGCACATGGAAACCCAGTGCATTCATATCGTCGAAAACAGCCCCGCTTTTTGCCTCTTCGTCGGTGAGCCAGCGCCGGTTCGAAAAACTGAATTCGAGTTTATTCCGGTACCATACACTTTTTTTTGAGCCCAGAATCGGCCTTATGGCAGGAAGTTCAATATGTCCGATCCGTGAAAGCTGATCAACAACCTGTTTCTGCTTGTAAAAAAGCTGCCGCTCGTAAGGAAGAATCTGCCATTTGCAACCTCCGCAAATACCGAAATGCGCACAAAAAGCCTCCTGTCGCTCCGGCGAATACTCGCGGATATTGGTAACACGGCCTTCCATGTATTTTTTCCGTTTGCTGGTAACCTGAATATCCACCAGGTCGCCGGGAACTGCATGCGTTGTAAAAACGACCATATCATCTACGCGGGCGATGGCCTTCCCTTCGGCCCCCACGTCTGTAATTCGTATGTTTTCAAGAAATGGCTTTTCCTTCTTTTTCCGTCCCATTCTTCAGTGTTTTGATGCGGCAAATATAAAAAAGTTTACGGACTGATTGGTTTTTATTGAAACAGTCAGAAAAACAGTATCCCGGACTTATTGAGGAAGCTGCAAAAAAACTGAGCTTTCGGAATAAATCCGGGATGCTATACAAAAAGTTTCTGAATAGTCTGTTTCAGAATGAATTCAAATTTTATTCAGAAACAATAATCGGGTTACTAAGCTTGTCGGCTTCTTCTTTAATGTATTGTTTAAAATTGTCAATACTCTTCCATTTCGGATTTTCGAGCCCCCAAACCGCATAAAAGTAGTGACGTGCCGGAACGTTATTTTTAATTTTCTGTGCCACGTAATAAGTGTCAGAAATTACGTTGCTGAAGTTTTTCTCCGGAACCGTCTGGTAACCAAGTTTGTAATAATCGATGTTTGTTGTGCGTGCAATTTTGGTTACCCCGTCTTTTTTCAGCATAACAGCCATTCCCAGTTCATCGTTATTCAGCGACTGAACATCGAGTGTTGCAATGGCTTTATAATCGGTATTTGCATCAAACTGATACGGCTCATTTTTCAACCGGCTGGTCACAATACCGGTAACCAGTTGCTTCTCACCGTCGAATCCGGAAACAGTTACATCGCTCTGGAACCAGTATTTCCCGGGAAAGATAGAAATATGCTCGACCGCTGCCAGTTTTTGTCCTGCCACATCCCAGCCTTTGTATTTCAGGTCGAATACCGAGCGAACCGGTCCTTCTGCAATTTTTTGATATTCGAATACGTCTGTCGACCCCAAACGGTACAATGAATCGTTTTCGAGCATTGCCAAACCACCGGCTCCGAGCGAACTTCCGCAGTGCAGGACATCCATTCCCCAGTCGGCCAGTTCGTGGTAGCTGCCCATTTCAGGAGTATGTACCTTGTCGATAATTAAGCCGGGTTTCAGTTTCCCGTACAAATCTTTTGCATTGCGGCAATCGAAGTACACGCGAAATCCGAACTTATCGTTTTCCCAGGCTACGCCTTCACCCTGTGAAGTGGTCGGGAAACCGGCCAGCCCGACGGGTGCCACTGCGTGGTCAACTTCTTTCCATTTTCCGTCGCCATCCGGTAAGCCCAGACGGACATTGGTGCGTTTTTCAAATGCCGGATATTCCTTTTGCGGGACAAGTTCACACACCAGTTCTGTTTTTTCAGAAGCCTGAAAATCCAGGGTGAAAGCCAGTTCGTCCCATTTCCCGTCGCCATTTATATCATCGGCCTGGGAAGGAATCAATACACCGTTTTTTTTCAGAACAGGAGCCAATCCTTCACCGATGGTGCCGGTTACTTTTTCTACGTCAGCACGGGAAAGGACAATCGTTTCATCAATACGCGCCATCGGAATCGGATTTTCAAGAACCAGTTTCGCCTCTTTTTTACAAGCCTGGAAAAGCAGGAATGCAACAGATAAAGCCAATAATATCCGTTTCATTTTTTTATTCAGGTAAATCATTTTCACCTTTCACATAACCGAAATTGGCAAGAATACCGCCATCAACATACAGTACATGCCCGTTTACAAAATTGCTGGCTTTCGAAGCAAGGAACAATGCGGCATGTCCTACGTCTTCGGGTTGTCCCCAACGGCCTGCCGGTGTACGGGTCATAACCAGATCGTTGAACGGATGGCCGTTTTCACGGATCGGAGCTGTTTGCGAAGTAGCAATGTATCCGGGGCCGATGCCGTTTATTTGCAGGTTGTATTTTGCCCATTCGCAACACATATTTTCCGTCAGAAGTTTCAATCCGCCTTTTGCTGCGGCATAGGCCGATACCGAATTCCGTCCGTAAACACTCATCATCGAACACATGTTGATGATTTTTCCGCTGCGTTTTTCAATCATCTTCGGGGCAATGCGTTTGCTAACAATCAACGGGGCAACAAGGTCTACCTCAATCACCTGTTTGTAGTCGGCCACCGGCATTTCCAGGATCGGAATCCGTTTGATAATTCCGGCATTGTTTACCAGAATATCGATTATGCCGACTTCCTTTTCAATAATTGAAACGCCCCGGTCGACATCGGCCTCGTTGGTTACATCAAAGACCAAAGTAAATACATCGATTCCGTCTTTTGCATATTCCTTTTTACAGGAATCGAGTTTATCCTGCGAAAGGTCGTTTACACAAATTTTTGCACCTGCTTTACCCAGTGTTTTTCCGATAGCCATTCCAATACCATGGGTTCCACCGGTAACCAAAGCTACTTTTCCTGTCAAATCAAATAATTCGTTCATTTTTTTATTGTTTTTGTTTGAAAATTTTTAGTCATGTATTGCATGATCTGCCGGGCAATTTACCCCGCTCCATATTCGTTTCGAAGTCCAGTCGGTAGCAGGTTTGCTCCAGAACGGATCATCAGCAGGAAGTCCGAGGTCGAGCATCCCGGCTGAACACAAATAAACACTTCCGGTTGATATATATGTTTCGGCAATATCGGGCTGGTGACCGCAAAAACCGATGGTAAGCCAGCCTTTTTCGTCGAAAGTACCGGGAGCTTCAATCATTCGTTTAATTACTGCCGTGAGGGCAGAACGCACCTGTTCAGGTTTCAGCGAATCTGGCAGATGGTCTTGCAGTGCCATTTGCACCAGTAGCTGGAAAGCGCCGAAGCGGTAAGGCAACGATCGTCCGATTGCAGGGAACGTCCCTTCCGGGGAGATCAGCTTTTCCTGGATAACAGCATACCGTTGTGCCCGCTTTAGTGCCGTTTCGTAGGTCTCTTTATAGTGATCGCTGTGTTTCAGCGATTCGTTCAGTACATCGAGCAACATCGGCTGGATGACGTAACTGTTGTAATAATCCCAGTGAAAATCAGGACCATCTCCGTATAAACCGTCTCCTTTGTACCATTCCATGTGTTTCCGGATCGCGAGATCAACCCGCATTCCGTCCCACTGTTCACCGGCAAAAAGCAGAAACGCTTCGACCATTGCGGCAAAAAGTAACCAGTTATTGTACGGAGGCACAATTACCCGGGAACTTTTCATCGCCTCAACCAACTGTTTTTGTGTTTTTGCATCCAGCTGTTTCCATAAAACATTCGGAGCACGCAATATGGCATGGGCAAGGAAAGCTGCATCAACCAAAGGTTGCCGCTCTTCCGTGAAGTTCATGAAATCAGGTGATTGCGGATCGACAGCCATTTTTATACTTTGCTGTGCCAGTTTGATGTAATGGCTGCGAAGCCGGCCTTCTTCCGAGTCGTCAGTACCTAATTCAAGCCACGGGGACATACCTGTCATTAACCGTCCGAAAGCTTCGAGATAAGTTACTTTCCGACGGTCGGTTTCATGACCGGGTTTGCATTCAACCGGCATATTTTTTTTCAGTTCTCCTTTACTGAGCGAATTGAGCAATGGGTCAGCGATCCGGGTTAACGTTCCGATCCAGTAATCACGGTCAGAAACGACAGGTTTTTCAGATATTAATTCTGAAGCACTGATTTTGCCAGCCAGAGGCATCATTCCCAATAATGAAAAATATTTAAACAGGTTTCTTCTGTCCATTTTTTATTTCTGAACTTATTTCAGTTCATTTGGTTTTACTACATCCATATCGCCGTAATCGAGGTTTTCACCTCCCATTCCCCAGATAAAAATGTAGTTGCTGGTTCCGGCAGCCGAATGTATCGACCATTCAGGAGAGATAACTGCCTGTTCGTTCTGCATCCAGATATGACGGGTTTCATTCGGTTGCCCCATGAAATGACAAATAGCCTCTCCTTCAGGAACTTCAAAATAGAAATACACTTCACTCCGGCGTGAATGGGTATGTGCCGGCATGGTATTCCATACACTGCCTGGTTTTAATTCGGTCATTCCCATCTGCAACTGGCAGGTCTCAACCACTGAGTTAATCAGAAGCTGATTGATATTCCGTTCGTTTGACGTTTGCATGCTTCCCATGTGCAGCACATTTGCCTGTTTCAGGGTTACAAGTTTCACAGGAAATTCTTTATGTGCAGGGGTTGAATTCAAATAAAAATGAGCCGGTTTGGAAGCGTCATCCGACTTGAATATTACCTCTTTACTTCCTTTCCCGATGTACATAGCATCTTTGTATCCCATTTTGTATTCCGTACCGTCAACAGTCACGCTTCCGGCTCCACCGACGTTCATAATGCCGACTTCCCGTCTTTGACAGAAATATTCAGCTTTCATCGGATCAATCGGTTCCAGTTTTAATGTCTGAGATAATGGGACAATGCCGCCCAGAATGTAACGTTCAATCTGAGAATACACCAGCCGGATATTTCCCGGATCCATAACTTTTTCAACCAGAAATCCTTTTCTGATTTTTTCCGTGTCGTAATGCTTAAAATCTTCCGGATTAAAAGCATAACGTTCTTCATAAAATGTAGACATATTTTTTTTATTAAAAAGTTATAAAACTTAGTTCTTATTTAGAAATTTCTCTTTTACGTTTTAATGCTTCAAGATAATAATAATCGGCATAGTTTAACGGAACATCAATTTCTGAATTGCCTGGTAAATGTCCCACGCAATGTTTGAGCAGAAATCCGCCGTTGGTACCGTAATCTGCCATATATTTATCTGAAGATAAGCTGTTTACTATTTTGTCAGCCTGTTTAAGATATTTATTATTCGTGTATTTACTTAATTCATATAAGGCAGATGCCGTTATTGCTGCTGCTGAAGCATCGCGGTATGTATCCGGGATTTTCGGATCGTTGTAATCCCAGTATGATACCATGTCGTCAGGTAAATTGGCCAGAATATAATCAGCAATTTTGACAGCGGCATCCAGATATTCCGGATCGCCTGTTTCGCGGTAACAAACAGTAAAACCGTATAGTCCCCAGGCTTGTCCTCTTCCCCACGACGAATCGTCGCTGTATCCCTGATGGGTCTGTTTGGCGATTACTTTTCCGCTGATTGTATCGTAATCGAGAACATGATACGAACTCATGTTTTCGCGAAAATGATTTGCCAGCGTTGTATTTGCATGTTTCACGGCGATGTCCTTATATTTTGGATCACCGGTTTCTTTCGATGCCCGGAAAAGCATTTCAAGGTTCATCATATTATCGATTATTACCGGGAACTGCCATTTTCCGTGGTCCCACGACCTGATGCAGCCGACAGTAGGGTTAAATCGGGTAATCAGTGACTCGGAAGCCCGGAGAATAACATTCCGGTAAACAGTATCTCCTGTAACCCGGAAAGCATTTCCGTAACTGCAAAAAACCATAAAACCGAGGTCATGGGTATTTGTCAGGTACTGAACTCCATCCAGTTTCAGGGTATTTTCGACGGCTATTCTTTTCCAGCTTTCATCACCTGTCAGTTCATACATATACCAATAGGAACCGGCAGGGAAACCACATGTCCAGTCGTTAAAATCAACCATCCGGTAGCCTTTGTCGGCAGAATAAGATCGCGGAACATTCAACGAATCAATGGTGTGGCTCACTAAATAATTTAACTGTCCCGCCAACCGGGAATAAAATCCGGCATTTATTTCTGTTTTTTCAGAAGTACTGCATGCAGCGAATAGCAATAATACGAAGGAATAAAAGACTGCTGTTTTTTTCATAGTCGGCAAAATATTCAGGTTATAAACGATGCAAATATATTCATTCGAACCGAAAAATGCAATCGATTGCATTAATTCATTTCTTTTGGTGAATGTCTGAAAATATTTTTTCATATTTGTATATCCGATTTAAATTACTTCATTAATGAATAGTAAGACTGAGATAACCATACACGATCTCGCCAGAAAATTAAACATATCAGCATCGACGGTTTCCAGGGCATTAAACAACAATCCGAGAATCAGCCAGAAGACGAGGGATAAAATAAAAGCAGCTGCATTGGAACTGGGATACCAGCCTAATACAATTGCTTCGAACCTGCGTAACCGGAAAAGCAATACGATCGGGATTGTTGTCCCACTGATCAACCGGCATTTCTTTTCCTCGGTAATCAGTGGCGTTGAAGACATTGCTTTTGCTGCCGGTTACAACGTGGTTATCTCACAATCGAACGACGAATGGGAAAAAGAACAGCGGATTGTCCGTTCGATGCTTGCCAACCGGGTTGACGGGCTGATTATTTCAATCGCCATGAAAACAACCCGGTTCGATCATCTTCAACTGTTTGCAGATAAAAAAATACCGTTGGTTTTTTTCGACCGGATTGTAAAGGAAATTGATTCGGACCGGGTTGTGGTCGACGATTTCAACGGCGGCTATAAAATTACCAAACACCTTATAGAACAGGGGTGCAAACGGATTGCCCACTTAACCGGTCCGTTGAATTTGCAGACATACAGCGACCGCAAGCAGGGATATATGCAGGCCCTCCGCGACTATGGGCAGAAAATCGATGATGAACTTATCATTGAGAACAACCTGACCCGGGCCGACGGTTTGTGTGCCATCAAGCAACTGCTGAACCTGAAAAAACGTCCGGACGGAATTTTCTGCGGAAACGATACCACCGCTCTCAGTGCAATCCTGCATTTAAAGGAAATCGGTGTGAAAGTGCCTGAAGAAATTGCGATTGTCGGGTTCAGCAATGAACCTTTTTCTGAAGTGGTTACGCCATCCATTTCAACGATTAAACAACCTGGATTTGAGATGGGACAAAAAGCAGCTCAGATGATAATTAATCAAATAGAAAACAAAGACAACTCGCTGAAATTTGAGACTGTTGTCATGCCTAACGAGTTGATAATAAGAGAGTCTTCGTTGAAGAGCAAGAACTGAAAACCGGGGAACAGTTACTTCGTTTGTTCTTTTCCTTTTTTTTCTGAATACACTTTATAGAGGATCACTTTGTTCGAATTTTTATTTTTATCGAGAATATTAACCAGTAAAGCACCTGTAATAAAAATTCCCAGACAAATCAATCCGGCCAGAAATAAAATCATAATCAGGGTACTGGACCATCCCAGTATGGCAACGCCAACCATTTTTTTATACAGAATAATTCCGATTCCGATTATAAAAAAACTGAAGAAGATGATAAACAATTTAAGTATGCTGAACAGGAGTTCCCGCGACAATTCAATCATCGACCTGATGCCGTGCTCGATCAGGGCTGTCAGACTCATTTTCGATTTACCGCCCAGCCGTTTATTACGATCCCAGCGGAAACCTGTTTGCCTTCCCTTTTGCTTAACAAGGTAAGCGGCAAGATGAATAAATGAATTATGTACCGCACCTGCTAAGATTCTTTTATTTATTAAAACAAAGTTCCCGTAGTTCATGTATTTTCCTGTTATAATCCTGAAGATCAGCCTGTAAAAAATGTAGCCTATCTTAAACCGAAGATTTTCATTTCTTTTTCCCCGGAAAACTTTTACAATATCATAGTCGAGATAATTTACCAGTTTTTTTATTGCCTTCGGATCATCTTCACCGTCAGAATCCATCACAATACAATGCGTAACATTCTGCGTTTCAGCAAAAATCATTCCCTGGTAAATTGCGCCCTGATGTCCCTGGTTAAAGGCCAGATCAAGAACTGAAATCTGTATATTTTCGTTTGACGGTGTATATTCATTTAGCAGGTTTAATGTTTCGTCGGTTGAGCTGTCATTTACAGCTATTATATGAAAAGAGTAGGGCAGGGACGCTATTTGTTTTTCCAGCTTATGCAAAAAATCACTAATGATCAGTGATTCATTATAACAAGGTAAAACAATGGCTATTAAAGGTTCCATAATAATGATTTAGGCCCGGAATTAAATAGAAAATCCGGCTGAGTCCAAAATTAACAAGAAAAAGTAAAACAGCAAGAATTATAAAATTTAACCAGTTGGTTAAATTATTTGGTTAAAATATTTTGTCGTTTAAAATGAAGGTTTTATTTTTGACCAGTTGATTTAACCAATTAGTTAAACTGTATGGATAATGGAACAAAAAAAAGATAATACAGAAGAAAAAATACTGGATGCGGCCCGCGAAGTATTCATGAGAAAAGGTATGGAAGGCGCACGTATGCAGGAAATTGCCGACGAGGCAGGAATAAACAAAGCATTGTTGCACTACTATTTCCGGACAAAAGAACGATTATTTGAAGCCATCTTTTCAAAGGTTGTCAAATTTGCTTTTCCCGGACTTACAAGTATTGCACAGGAAGAAACTGATTTCGTTACGAAACTGAACAAGCTTATCGATGCATATTTTGATTTACTTCTTAAACATCAGTTTTTGCCGGTATTCATCCTTAAAGAACTGAACCGCGACCCTTCCGGTTTGTTTAAACTGATCGACAGCAACGGGTTAAGTCCACAATATATCATTAAACCGGTAGAAGAAGCCATGGACCGCGGCGAAATAAAACGGATGGACCCCAGGCACCTTATTCTGAATATCGTTTCGATGTGTGTGTTCCCTTTTGCCGTTCGGCCTATTCTGGGCTATTTACTCTTTAAGGATGACAAAGATGCTATGACGGCTTTTTATAAGGAAAGGGCTGAGGTTGTGAAAAAATTTATCATTGACTCGATTGTTATTGCGAAATAAGAAAACTTCAGATATGAAAACAATTAAACAGATGCTCTTACTTTTTCTTGTTCCGGTGCAACTGGTAGCGGGACAGGAAAAAATCACGCTGAAAGACTGCCAGATATGGGCGCGGGAGAATCATCCGGTTTTGAAACAAAAACAAATTCTGAGTGATATTTCCGGACTGGATGTGAAAAACATTCAGACCAATTACCTGCCTGAGTTTAACCTGAACGGACAGGCCACTTATCAGTCGGAAGTAACCCATATCGGCATCAGTCTTCCGAATGTTACAATCCCTACGGTGTCGAAAGACCAGTACAAAATGTATGTCGATCTTTCGCAAACAATCTGGGACGGCGGAGTTACCAAAACACTGACCGAGCTGGAAAATAAAAAGCTGGATACCGACCTGCAAAAAACAGAAGTCGAACTATATGCCGTTCAGGAAAAGGTAAATGCTTTTTTCTTTTTACAGCTGAAATTGCAGCAAAACGGGAAGATGCTGGAGACCAAAAAAGAGGTTCTGCTTGAACGCCGCAAGCAAATGGAGTCAGCGCTCCGCAACGGGACCATCCTGGCTTCAGACTTGGACCAGCTGGATGCTGAACTAATTAGGCTGGAACAAGATCAACTGGGCATTGAGTCGAATGAAAAATACTGCGCCAATGCCTTGTCGATACTGACAGGGAAAGCCCCGGAAATATTCTACAAGCTATTGATGCCTGACGGACAACTTCAGCAAACGACTGACATTACACGGCCGGAAACAGAATTATTCAGTAAGCAGCGCCTGCAACTGGAAACATCGTCGGAGTTGCTGAAAAAACAGCGGAACCCGAAATTATTCGGCTTCGGGCAACTGGGCTACGGAAGGCCCGGACTGAACATGCTTTCTGATAACTTCGGAACTTATTATATGGTGGGAATGGGCCTGAAATGGAACATTCATGACTGGAAAAAAACGCAGCGTGACGTACAGTCGATCGAACTTCAGAAAAAAGTAATCGACAGCAGGGAACAGGATTTCAATCGGAACATCAGTCTTGTGCTGGCACAATACAAACAGGAAACAGAACGACTCAGAAACGTAATGGAACAGGACGTAAAACTGATTTCTCTTCAGGAAAATATTACCAAAAGTTCAACCTCGAAGCTTGATAACGGGGCAATTACCATCTCGGATTACATTGAAGATCTGAACGCCGAAATACTGGCAAAAATTACGTATGAAACACATAAGGTTCAATTGCAGGAAGCGATTGAAGCATACCGGTTTATTCAGGGAAAATTATAAAAATGAGATATGAAAACAAGATACTTAAGTTTATTCGCATTTGCTGCCCTGGCAGCTTGCAGCACGGGAAAAGACGGAGCCGATGCTTACGGAAATTTTGAAGCGACAGAAACAATTGTCTCTGCTGAATCGCCGGGAAAAATAGTTATGCTGAATGTTGATCAGGGCGATGCAGTAACCAAAGGACAACTGATTGCGATGACGGACACTAGCCAGATTTATTTCAGTATAGAACAGCTGAAGGCCCAGGTAGAAGCCACTTCTGTAAAAAAAGTCAATGTCAATGCACAAATTACCGTACTGAACGAACAACTGAAAAATCTGCAAATCGATCAGGACCGGGTTCATAAATTGTTTGAAGATAAAGCCGCAACAAAAAAGAACCTGGATCTTATCGACGGAAAAGTACGCGAGATGCAGAAACAAATTTCGTCGGTAAAAACGCAGTATCAGCTGATTGACAGGGAAATGGAGGTGTTGGATGCGCAGCTCGCAAAGACAGCGGATATGAAGGAGAAATGTAAGATCATTTCGCCGGTTGAAGGCACTGTTCTCGAAAAATATCTGGAACAGGGAGAAGTTGCATCCGCCGGGAAACCGGTTGTAAAAGTGGCCGATCTGAGCGTTCTGGATTTGAAAGTATATGTAAGCGGCGATCAGCTTCCGGATATAAAAATCGGTCAGGAAGTGGAAGTGATCATTGATAAAACCAGAACTGAAAACCAGTCGCTGAAAGGAACCGTGAAATGGGTTTCGCCGGAAGCTGAATTTACTCCGAAAATTATTCAGACAAAAGAAGAACGGGTGAAACTGGTGTATGCCGTAAAGGTTTCGGTGAAAAACGACGGTCGCCTGAAAATCGGCATGCCGGGGGAAATACGATTGATGATTGACGATTGATGATTGACGATTGATGATTTCAGTAAAAAACATATATAAATCGTACGGTGGGGCAGAGGCACTGAAAGACATTTCTCTGGAAGTTGAGAAAGGCGAATTATTCGGGCTGATCGGTCCGGATGGCGCAGGAAAAACCACTTTGATGCGTATTCTCATGACTTTGTTGTTGTCCGATTCCGGAACAGCAACAATGGCCGGTCTTGATGTGGTAAAAGCATACAAGGAAATTCGCCGCAAAGTGGGATATATGCCCGGACGTTTTTCTCTGTACCAGGATTTGAGCGTAGAGGAAAACCTGGAATTTTTTGCCACGGTTTTCGGTACGACAGTCGAAGAAAATTACGACCTGATAAAGGATATCTACGTGCAGATTGAGCCTTTCAAAAAACGGCTGGCCGGGAAGCTTTCCGGAGGAATGAAACAAAAACTGGCCCTTTCGTGTGCACTGATACACAAGCCGGAAATTCTGATTCTGGACGAACCGACAACCGGCGTGGATGCCGTATCGCGTAAAGAGTTCTGGGAAATGCTGAAAAAACTTCAGGAATACGGGATTACAATCATGGTATCGACGCCGTACATGGACGAAGCAAACCTGTGTGACCGGGTGGCATTAATGCAAAACGGGCAGATTCTGAATGTGGATTCACCTGCGCGGATTACTGAAAAGTTCGGCCGGAAAATACTTGCCGTCCGCTCTGCCAATATGTACCAACTGATTCTTGACGTGCGTGCCTGTCCGAAAACAGAAACAGCTTTTGCTTTTGGCCAGTACCTGCATGTTACATCGGTTGACGACGAGATGGAGGCTACCGAACTGGAACGTTACCTGACGGCAAAACAACATCAGCAAATCCAGGTTCTGGAGATTGAACCGACCATCGAAGATGTGTTCATGGGGCTAATGACGAAAAAGTTATAGTGTTCAGTTAGCAGTCGCAGTGTTCAGTGTTCAGTTGCAGTTGGCAGTACGGGATAAGAGATAAAATTGAAATAACAATAAAAATACTTGGAATGGATTTTAAAGAATTAATAGCATATAAAAAGGCATTCTCACTCTCAATGGAAATTTTTAAAATCTCCAAAAAATTTCCCAAAGAAGAAATTTATTCTTTAACTGACCAGATAAGGCGGTCATCGCGGTCGGTTTGTGCCAATATTGGTGAGGCTTACCGAAAACGAATCTATCAGAAACATTTTATCAGCAAATTAACTGACTCGGATGCAGAAAATTCAGAAACGGGAGTCTGGCTGGATTTTGCATTAGCCTGTGATTATATTTCAGAAAATGAATATAAACATTTATATACTGAGACTGTCGAAATCGGGAAACTGCTTAATTATATGATCATTAATCCTGAAAAATTCGGGAGTAAACAAAATTCTGTTAACTGAGACTGAACACTGAGACTGAACACTATGCAAAAAGAAACTGTAATAAAAGTTCGGGACATGGTTAAAAAATTTGGCTCGTTTGTAGCGAATGACCATTTGAATTTCGAAGTATATAAAGGCGAAATATTTGGTTTTCTGGGAGCCAACGGCGCAGGCAAAACAACAGCAATACGAATTCTCTGCGGCCTTTCGTCGCCAACTTCCGGAGAAATAAATGTGGCAGGATACAACGTATACACCCAAACTGAAAAGATAAAACGGAACATCGGGTATATGAGCCAGAAATTTTCACTTTACGAAGACCTGACTGTTTCTGAAAATATTCGATTCTTCTCGGGTATATACAAAATAAAACCTGAAGACCGGAAACGTAAGGAACTGGATTTACTGAAAAAGCTGGACATGACTGACGCCCGGGATAAACTGATTGCCGACCTGCCTTTGGGATGGAAACAAAAACTTGCCTTTTCGATTGCCATCTTTCATGATCCGAAAATCGTCTTTTTGGATGAGCCGACCGGCGGCGTTGATCCGGTTACCCGGCGTAAATTCTGGGATTTAATTTACGAAGCTGCTCACAATGGCATCACGGTGTTTGTAACGACTCATTACATGGACGAGGCCGAATACTGCGACCGTGTTTCGATTATGAACGAAGGAAAGATTGTAGCCCTCGACACGCCCGAAAAACTGAAACAAAAATACAACGCCAAAGATATGGACGAGGTGTTTCTGAGGATTGCGAGAAATGAGTCATGAGAAATGAGTCATGAGAAATGAGTCATGAGAAATGAGTCATGAGAAATGAGTCATGAGTCATGAGAAATGAGAAATGAGAAATGAGAAATGAGTCATGAAAAATGGGAGAAAAAGAGATAGTAAACTTTATAAAATTATGCAACATCATAAGAATTTAGTACTGACAATCAGATGTGTCATACTTTATTCGAAATAATATTTAATACTAAAAAGGAATAACGATGAATAATTTTAAAGAATTAAAAGTTTGGCAGCAAAGCGTTGATTTAGTCACTGATGTATATAATTTAACCCGAATTTTTCCTTCTGAAGAAATATATGGAATAACATCTCAAATCAGAAGAAGTGCCATTTCCATTCCTTCCAATATAGCGGAAGGCGCAGGACGAATCAAAACCGGGGACTTCAATCATTTTTTAAATATTGCACGTGGCTCGTCCAATGAGTTGGAAACACAGTTAATTATTGCTGAACGGTTAGGTTTTCTTAACGAAAAGAAATCTTCAGAAACACTTAATAAAATTGACAGCATACAACGCATGATCACAGGCCTGCAAAAAAGCCTTTTTTCTCACGACTCATAACCCACGACTCATAACCCGGACATGAAACGTTTTATAGGATTTTTACGGAAAGAATTTATGCATATCCTGCGCGACAAGCGAACCATGATTATTATTTTTGGTTTGCCGATCGCCCAGTTACTTATTTTCGGAGAAGTGATTTCCACCGACATTAAGGATACGAAAATTGCCATATACGATCCGGTGCACGACGAGACCACCACGAAAATTGCATCGAAGCTGCTGTCGTCCGGCTATTTTTTGCCGGATAAATATTTGGATTCCGAAGCCGGTTATGAAGACGTGTTCAAACAGGGAAAAGTGAAAATGATTGTGGCTTTCGACCAGTCGTTCGAAGAGGATCTGGAGCGGGAAGGCAAAGCCTCGGTTCACCTGATTGCCGACTCGTCGGACCCGAATGTGGCGCGTATGCTGACCGGTTATGCTTCAGGAATAATAAATAATTTCCTGATGGACGACAAAATGCCGGGTACAAAGCTGCCTTACGAAATTGTTCCCGAAGTGCGGATGCTGTTCAACGAAAATCTGGAAAGCGTATACATGTATGTCCCGGGCATTATGGCCATGATTTTAATGCTGATTTCGGCCATGATGACTTCCGTGTCGATTGCCCGTGAAAAAGAACTGGGGACCATGGAAATTTTGCTGGCCTCGCCTTTAAAACCTGTTCAGATCGTGCTCGGGAAAGTCGCGCCATACATGGTTATTTCCATCATCAATGCATTTGTAATCATTATTATCGGGGTATTTCTTTTTGGCGTGCCGGTATTGGGAAACGTGGTTCTCCTGATGTTCGAAACATTTCTGTTTATTCTGCTGGCTCTTTCCATCGGAATATTAATTTCAACGGTTGCGTCGAGCCAGTTGATAGCCATGTTTATTTCAGTTCTGGTACTGATGCTGCCTACGATCCTGCTTTCAGGCTTTATTTTCCCGGTTAAAAACATGCCGTGGCCTTTGCAGGTTCTATCAGCCCTGATGCCCCCGCGATGGTTCATCATCATTATTAAAAATATTATGCTGAAAGGAGTCGGCATTGCTTATGTGTGGAAGGAAACCCTGATACTGATTACCATGACGGTAGTGTTTATCGGTTTGAGTGTACGCAACTTTAAAATACGTTTGGAATAAGCCATGAGAACAATTTTATATGCCATACAAAAAGAATTCATCCAGATAAAACGGAATAAAACCATGGTACGGATGATTATCCTGATTCCGCTTATGCAAATGCTGATCCTTGTTTTTGCAGCCACTTACGATCTGAAAAACATCGAACTTTTTGTAGCCGATAAAGATCTGTCCGCCAGTTCCCGGAAACTGGTTGCCAAATTCGAAGGTTCCCCGTTTTTTACTGTTGTAAACAGCAGTTTCAGCGACGATGAGGCAGAACAGGAAATACTGAAAGGCAAATGCGACATGGTTTTGACGATTAACAGTGGTTTTGAACGAAATCTGATGCGCGAAAACAAAGGGAATGTCCAGCTTTTGGTAAATGCCATCGACGGATCGGCAGCACAGCTGATGTACTCGTATGCCCAGTCGGTAATCCAGTCGTATCATTTAAATATGGTGGCCGAAGTGGAAGGCCTGCCGGAATTTAAACCGCCGTACAAAATCAATGCTATTCCGCGTTTTTGGTTCAATCCGGAACTGGATTACAAATGGTACATGGCCCCGGGAATCCTGGCTATTCTGGTTACCCTGATCGGACTTTTCCTGTCGGGCATGGGACTGGTCCGCGAAAAAGAAATCGGGACGATTGAACAGCTGAATGTGACGCCCATCCGTAAATTCCATTTTTTAACCGGAAAGCTGGTTCCGTTTTTAGTTGTGGCTCTTTTCGATCTCGCATTTGGATTATTGCTCGCCCACCTGGCCTTCAATCTGCCGGTAGTCGGAAGTTTATGGGTTTTGTTCGGGTTTGGTGTGGTTTACCTTTTTGGTATCCTCGGGCTGGGACTGCTCATTTCAACCATGGCCGATACCCAGCAACAGGTAATGTTTGTCACCTATTTTATTATGATGATTTTTGTTATGATGGGAGGTATTTTTACGCCTATTGAAAGTATGCCGCACTGGGCGCAGGTAGTCGACTGGTTTAACCCGATTTGCTACTTTATGCGTGTTATGCGCATGGTGGTACTGAAAGGCTCCGGTTTTGCCGATTTGCTGCACGAATTTTTTGCTTTGCTTGCTTTCGGCATCGGCTTTTTATCGCTTGCCGTATGGCGGTACCGCAAAGTTGCCTGAGCAATCCGTTTACCGGTAAAAACCGTCCGGTTATGGATTATACTGACAACCGGTATTTGTTGAAAAAGTATTTTTGAACACGAAAACAAAACACAGAAAACAGAACAAAGTAAAATTCAGAAAACAGAAACGGACAACACCGCAAGTTTGTCTTAAAGCCTTGAAAACACAAGTCGGCACTGTCTTAAATGATGGTGCCGGTTTTTTTTATATCTTCTGATACGAACTGTTTTTCAGTAAAATTAATTATCCAGCTCCACGATGGTAATGCCCGAACCGCCGAAATCGACATGTTCGTCGCGGAACGATTTTATTGCCGGGTCCGATTTCAGGAAAGTACGGATTACTTCTTTCAGAATGCCGTTTCCTTTACCGTGAAGAATGCGTAACTCGTGATAATTCAGCATAATCGCATCATCGATAAACGACTGTATTTTCGACAGAGCTTCCTCGGCCCGTTGACCGCGAATATCAATTTCGGTTTTAAAAAGAAGTCGCTTCTCAGAAAGGTTTTTGGTTATATTGCTAAATGTCTGGTTATATCTTTTCAGTTCCTTTTTCGCTTCATTTTTGCTGATGCGTTCCAGTTTTTCCCGTTCAATTGCAGTACGTAACTGTCCGAATGCAACGACTACTTTTTTATCTGTTAATTCAAGAATTTCCCCCACATTCGATTGACCGGCAATTCGGACATAATCGCCGATCTGCCATTCTTCGGGAATCTCTGCTTCCGGTTTCTCCGGCTCCTCTTTTTTTTCCGGCCGTTGTTGATTCCGGCGTTTTTCTCTTTCTTTCAGTTGCTCGATTTTCCGGTCTATCTGTTCGTCATCAGCCGGATTCCGGATCTCTGTTTTCTCTTTAAAAGCATTCAGTTCGGTACGCAGCTTTTTCGTTTTTTCTTTTTCGGCCTGACTTTCCCTGATTTCGAAAATTGTATTTTCAATCCGCTTGTTTGCCTCAGACAAAATCCGTTCAGCTTCTTCTTTTGCTTTCTGAAGAATCTCCTTTCGTAACTGTTTTATATCCTTTAATTCAGTTTCGTATTTTTCAGCCTGCTCATCCAGAATTTTCTCTACTTTACGAATCCGCTGTCTTTTTTCTTCCCAGTAGCGTTTGTCCCGGGTAATATTTCTCAGGTGTTTGTCGAAATCAACATGTTCCTGCCCAACTTTTTTACTGGCATCTTCGATTATTTCTTCGGGAAGGCCGATTTTACGTGCAATTTCGAAAGCAAACGAACTGCCCGGTTTCCCGATCTGAAGCATAAATAAAGGTTGCATCCGGTTCGAATCATAGAGCATGGCGCCGTTTTCAATTCCATCTGCCGAAGCTGCAAAATGTTTCAGGTTGGTATAATGAGTGGTAATTACCCCGAATGTTTTTATCCGTTCCAGCCGGTCGAGAATTGCTTCGGCAATAGCTCCGCCCAAGGCCGGTTCGGTACCGGTTCCGAATTCATCAATCAGTACCAGAGTCTTTTCATTTGCATTTTTTACGAAAAACTTCATGCTCAGCAAATGCGAACTGTAGGTGCTCAGGTCGTTATCAATCGACTGTTCATCGCCAATATCGATAAATATCTTTTCGAAGACGCCTGTTTTACTGTCTTCCTGAACAGGAATCAGCAAACCGCACTGCAGCATGTATTGCAACAGGCCGACGGTTTTCAGGCAAACCGATTTTCCACCGGCATTCGGGCCCGATATCAGCAAAATATGTTTTACCTCATCCAGTTTTATATTGAGCGGAACCACCGGCCGCTGTTCTTTTGCAAGTTTTTTCTGCAAAAGCGGATGAACAGCTCCCTGCCATTCGATCCGGCAACGATCTTCGAATGCGGGATAAACGGCGTCCATCTCAATGGCCAGCAAAGCCTTTGCCCGTACGAAATCGATCTTCCCCAGGAAATGATAAGCGTTCGAAAGTTCATCGATATACGGACGGATATCATTTGAGAATGCGATAAGAATACTTACGATTTCGCGTTTTTCGGCATACTCCAGTTCCCGGATCTGGTTATTCATTTCAACCACTTCAGCCGGTTCGACATAAGCCGTTTTTCCGGTTGCCGATTCATCGTGAACAATGCCATCCAGCTTCCGTTTTAATGCTGAAGAGACCGGAATCACTGCACGTCCGTCGCGAATGGTAACGGTGGCATCTTCGTCAACCATGCCTTCATTCTGTGCCTGCCGTAAAATGGAATGGAGCTTTTTCGATACGCCTGACTGTTTTGCCTGGAGTTCTTTCCTGATCCGGGCCAGGCCGGGCGAAGCATTATCTTTTACCGCCCCAAGTTTCGTCAATATTGAATCGATCCGGGACAGAACATATGGGAATATCTGAACTTCGACCAGCAATTCTTTCAGTGCCGGAAACACTTCTTCGTTTGCATTTTTCAGAAAACGAACAATGGCAGAGATGGTTTCGAGCGAACGTTTCAGGTCGAAGACTTCAAATACTTCCAGAAACCGGCCTTCGATCCGGATTTTATGAAGAGCTTGTCTCAAGTCAAAATAATAGCTTGTCGGAAAATTGCCGGCTTCCTGTATAATCCGGATAAATTCTGAAGTCAAATTCAGATTGCGGCGAATTTCTCCGAAATGATTCTGAAAGGACATGCTATCGACTTCCTCCCTGCCTAAATCGCTCAGACAACGGGCTTTCAGCAGCTCCCGTATTTTATCGAAGCCTATTTTTGTTTCAAAATTTTCAGGATAAATAATTGCCATTCATCTGTTTTTTGCCGGGCAAAAATACAAAGAAGATAACGGAACAAAAATTATTATGCCGGTTTCTGATTGTGAATAAACAAAGATCAATGAATTTGGGTAACGGTTGCAAAAAGACCACAACTCTATTTTTAATTTATCGTTTTCCTGAATTGACTGAACCGCGCCGGAATAATTTTATATCATCTAACTAATTTCATTAAGGACGTTCAGCAGGTCGGCCACTTTAAAAGGTTTACCGAGGAATGCATCCATGCCGGCATCCCGGCATCTTTCGATGTCTTCGCGCATTGTATTTGCAGTCATTGCAATAATCTTTACAGGGGTGACCGTTTTCCGGTTTTTCTCAATTGCGCGAATTTGCATAGTCGCTTCAATTCCGTTCATAACCGGCATCTGGATATCCATCAGGATATAATCGACCTGTTCCGAGTTAAAAATATCAACTGCTTCTTTGCCGTTAACGGCAGAAGCAACAAAATCAGTAACTACATTTAGCGAGAACATGGCTACTTTCATGTTTATCTCATTATCCTCTACAATTAAGAAGTGTCTATTCTTATATTCGTTTTTACACGAATTTACATCGTTTTCGGATACTACTGTTTGTCTGGGTTTGCCTATTACTGATGCGATTACATTAAATAATTGTTTCAGTTTTACCGGTTTGTTTAAATAATATTCGAAACCATATTTTTTCAGGTTTTCACGTTTTATGGCATCGGTAACCGACGATAGCAGAATCAATTGTGTTGAACTGCATCCGGATTTTGTTTTAATCTGCTGTGCCAGTTCAATGCCATCCATGCCCGCCATTTGGTAGTCAATTAAAGCTATGTCGATATGTTTTTTCCCGGCATGGAGCTGTTCCAGTTTTTCCAAAGCTTCGCTCCCGTTTTCAGCTTCGAATACATTCATTTCCCATTTTTCGAGATATTCTCTGAAAATCGTTCTGTTTGTCCGATTGTCATCGACTACCAGCACATTCAGATTTTTAAATGATACATTTTTAAACTGAATGCCGGACGTCGATTGTTCCTCTGTTGGACTGAATTTAGCTGTAAATGAAAATACTGATCCTTTACCTTTCTCACTGTCAAGAGTGATTTTACCGTCCATCGAATTAACAAGGCGCAGGCAAATTGCCAGTCCCAGACCTGTACCTCCAAAACGCCTGGTTGTTGAAGTATCAACCTGGCTGAATAATTTAAAAAGTTTATTCTGGTCTTCCTTTGCGATGCCGATACCCGAATCCTTTACTTTGAAAAGTACTTCGTGCCGGTTATTCTTAAAACCGTTGTATTCGGCCGACACATATACTTCTCCCTGTGTCGTAAATTTAATGGCATTATTTACGAGATTGGTAATCACCTGTTTCAGCCGGATATAATCGCCATTTACAAACTCGGGAACGTCGGAATCGACATACGTGAAAAGATCGATTGATTTATCGTGGGCCTGGACAATGTGAATATCGGCCACTTCTTCAACAATATTCCGGATATTAATCGGAATCGATTCCAATGCCATTTTTCCTGATTCAATTTTTGAAAAATCGAGAATGTCGTTGATAATCGTTAACAGAGTTTGTCCGGATTTCATGATAATATCGAGATATTCCTTTTGCACCGGATTGAGTTTTGTATGCTTAAGAATATCAGCCATACCGATAACTCCATTCATGGGAGTCCGGATTTCGTGAGACATATTTGCCAGGAACAGGCTTTTGGCCTTATTTGCTTCTTCTGCCTTTTCTTTGGCAATCTGATAACTTTGTCTGGTAAGTTCCTGAATTGTAACATCCCGGCTAATCCCTACAATTCCTGAGATATTTCCGTTTGCATCTCTGAACGGCATTTTTGTTGTCGAAATATAAACAGGAGGGCCTTCATTTATATGAGTAAAGTTGTCGATATGTCCCACAATGGGCTTTCCTGTGGCAAAAATTTCTTTTTCCTGATTCAAAAAAATATCAGCCACATCCTTTGGGAAAAAATCATGATCGTTTTTACCACATACATCAATGGCATTGGCTAGTTTCAATAAGCCGGCAAATGATTTATTAATTCGTGTATATTTTAAATGAATATCTTTAAAAAATATAAAATCAGGAATATTATCCATTAATAAATTCATCAGCTTTTTTTCCTGCCTCAATTCCTCTTCTGTCTGATGTTCTTTTGTTACATCCCGGCTAACTCCCACCATTCCTATACATTCCCCTGAATCATTGTGAAGCGGAATTTTTGTTGCTGTGACATATTTGTATCCTTGGGACATCCTTAAATATTCCAGTTTGTTAATCAGTGGAATTCCATTCTCCATTAGCTTTTGTTCATCATAAAAGGCCTGTTCCGAGTGTTGTTCATCAAAAAAATCAGCATCGGTTTTTCCGGTTGCATCATCAGGGTTTGTTATTCCGAGTGCTGCAGCCTGAGCCTTATTTATTTTTATAAACCTGGAATTTCTGTCTTTGAAATATATTGTATCAGGAATATTGTCCATCAACATTTGAAGGTATTGCTTTTCCGTATTTAAATGTTCCTGAAGATTAACCTGTTCTGTAATTTTTTCGTACAGACCTAAAATCATAATTACTTCACCGCTATCGTTTTTTATCGGAATTTTGTTTTTATTCAGATAATCAATACTTCCATCCGGATTAATAATTTTTTCCTTATAATTCAGTACAGGTTCGCCTGTTTCAATTACTTTCAGGTCACTTTGTATATTCCGGAGAGCCTGTTCTTCCGGGAACAGATTGAAATCGGTAAAACCATAGATGTCGCATTTTTTACCCATTCCGCAATCCATGCAGAATAACTGGTCACAGCCAATGTAGCGGGATTGTATGTCTTTCCAGAACATTGCAACGGGAAGATGCTGAATAACAAGATCGAGCATGTCCCTGGAATAAATTAAATCTTTTTTTTGCTGTTTTGTATCCTTCAGAAAATCATATACCTGTTTTCCTGTAACTTTTTCAGAAAGAAAAATGGACTTGCTGTCTGTTTCTTTTTGCAGGGGCTGTGTTTTTGTGATAATGATTTGTTTTAGCTGAATATCGTCCAGATGCAACTCTTTATTTAATGCAGCAAAATCTTTTTCCCAATATAAGAGTGCATCAGGCACTGAACTGTTAAAAGCTTCTTTCAAGAAATGTAATTCACTGAAAAAGAAAAAATTAACACCTTCCAGCTCCTCTGCCAGAGAGATTATATGTTTGTAATGTTGATTATTTTTCCCGAAAACAAATAACCTCACCATAAATGCAGATGTTGATTAGTTTTTTGAAAGATAAAGAATAATAACGAATTATTAAGTGTTTGCTATTTCTTTTTTGATGAAAAGAAATCATTATAGTCCGTCCAGAATTTAGCCACTTCACTTTTCATTTCTTTACGGAGCAATAAAATCCCTATCAGGTTCGGGATTGTCATTAAGGCAATTGTAATTCCTGAAAAAGTCCAGACAATGGTTGTATCTGTGAACGAAGCAAAAAAGAACCCTACCACATAGATAAGATGGTAATAAATAACAAATTTTTGTCCGAACAGAAAAGTAACAGCCCTGTCTCCGTAATAAGACCACGATATTGCTGTTGAAAAAGCAAAAAGCAGAAGTCCGATAGTTACAATGTACCGTCCGTAGTGACCGAACCAGCTTCTGGTAAACGATTCGGTAGTAAGCGGTGCACTGTGGATAAGAGATTTCCCTTCAAACACGAGGTTCCCTTCTGCTGAAACTTTTCCATTATTTACAGCTACTGTGCCTGTATATTTTTGATTATCCTTTTTTACAACAACATTTTCGGCAACCGAACGTGAATTAAATAAAGTAACGTTATTTGTAATTTTACCATCGGTAATATTCAATAATCCGCTATATACCGGGGCTTTTTCGTCGCCATGCAAAATATGGTTTAATTCTGAAACATCGGTCGGATTTTTATCTGAAAGCTGTCTGTCAAAAATAACTAAATCAGCATTTTGAAACTGATTTTCTGTTTTTTCTTTCCATACTCCCGAGGATAAGATGACCAGGCCGGTCAGCATACAAATAATAATGGTGTCGATAAAAGGTTCGAGTAAGGCGACCAATCCTTCGGAAACAGGTTCGTGTGCCCGGGCTGCGGCATGAGCTATCGGGGCCGATCCTTGTCCTGCTTCATTCGAGAATAATCCGCGGTTAACGCCTCTGTTGAAGGCAAAGGCAAAACCTGCCCCCAAAAAACCGCCTGAAGCGGCTGTACCAGTAAACACGTCCCGGAAAATAGAAATAACGGAAGGAATTATATTTTCATAGTTATATCCGATAACAGCCACAGCTCCGATAAAGTAGAAGATAGCCATAAAAGGAACCAGATGTGAAGTAACTTTTGCAATCCGTTTAATTCCGCCGATAACTACAAATCCAAGCAAAACGGCAAGTACAGCTCCGGTTAGCACTTTATTGATTCCGAATGTAGTAAATGCTGAATTGGAAATACTGTTTATCTGTGGTAAACTTCCTGTGCCGAATGATGAAAAAACCGTTGCCACGGCAAAAATAACAGCCAGCCATTTCATGTGTAACCGGTTTTTCATGTAATACATTGGTCCTCCGGCAATCGATCCGTCTGCTACTTTTTCACGGTATTTATGAGAAAGTGTCACTTCAACAAATTTGGTGGTCATTCCCAGCAGTGCGGTCATAAGCATCCAGAACAAGGCAGCAGGCCCACCCAGATGAATGGCAAGCGCCACGCCGGCAATATTACCGGTACCGACCGTCCCGGAAAGGGCTGTTGCTAATGCCTGAAAATGCGAAGTATCGCCCGAATCACCTTTCCTGTCAAATTTTCCGCGTACAATCAGGATAGCCTGTTTCAGATAACGAAACTGAGGAAATTTCAGGTATATGGTAAAAAATAACCCTGTCCCAAGTAAAAGAAATACAAACCACTGAGAACCACCTATGTATCCATCCACTGATGAAAGGATATCATTAAACTTATTCATAGACTAAATATTTGTTTGATGATCAAAGTTTTAAAAATAGCATTATCCCTGAGACTTACCGACTAATAATAAAAAATAGTTTCCCTTTTTAAACATTATTTTATTTGGGGGTCAGCAGATTATTTTTAGTATCTGCCGAATATCTCCGATTGTTTTGTCCGGAAGTTTATATTTTTTATTGACGTCTTGTCTGGTCTGTTGCAGACTGTTGTTTGTTAATCTGCCGGACTAAGCTTTTCTGAAGTATTCTTTACCTGCATTACAGATCGGGCATCTGTAATCATCGGGAATATCTTCGAAAGGAGTTCCCGGAGGAATGCCCATCGTTGGGTCCCCTTCTTCCGGCTTATACCGGTAACCACAGATAATACAAACATATTCTTCTGATTCTGCCTGTTGTGATTCCGTCATTGTTTTTTCTGCAGAAGCAGATGTGGTTCCCAGCTTTTCCGGATCAATATAGGTTGGGGCATTTTTCGGAGCCAGCATTTTGTATTTTTTGCGGTAATACTCGTAGGTGAGAGGTTCTTCTTCCGAAAGAATTTGCCCGTCGAGTATTTCGCCAATGACCAGAATATGTGAGTCTAAATCAATAGTCTGGCTTACTTTACAGTCGAACCATGCGACTGATTCGTCTGTAATAATCGGGGCACCGGAGACAGCCGTTATGGTTTTTACTGATTCAAATTTGTCGATTTCGGAAGATGAATTAAATCCGAAGTCGCTCAGAATTTTAACATTGATTTCTTTTTTCAGAACTGAAACTGAAAATATTCCGGCATCCAGAATAATTTTTGTAGTGTCGTTTTTTTTGTGGCACGAAATTGCCAGTCGGGCAGGAGATGAAGTTACCTGGAAAGCCGTGTTTGCCACATATCCGGCTTTGTGTCCGTGATACTCCGAAGCGATGATGTATAAGCCGTACGATAATTTATGAAAAGCTTTGTAATCCATAGTGTGTATTTTTCAGCAAGATAAAAAAGCTTGTGCAATACCCGAAAGTTTTATCGATTTAGAATTTTGATAAATATTACATTCCCTTTTCACCCGAATTTTTACAGGCATTCTCCGGAATTTTTTCGTTCCAAAACGTATTCAATATTGGTAAAAGGCTTATAAAATACTAAAAATCCCGTCAATGACGGGATCCTGAATTCTCAAATGTATCTTTTCAAATGCAGATTATACAAGCTTAACATTTACAGCATTTAATCCTTTTGGTCCCTCTTGCAAATCAAAAGTTACTTCATCATCTTCCTTGATGGTATCTTTCAGACCTGATGAATGTACAAAATATTCTTTCGATGAATTTGCATCTTTAATAAAACCAAATCCCTTCGATACATTAAAAAATTTTACTTTTCCTTTATTCATGATATAAAATTAAATTATTAGGTGCAAGATACACTTATTTATTGAGATGAAACTATTTGTAACAAAATAATTGTAAGTGATTTTGACGTTGATTCTACAATGAAAAGAGTAGCTAAACTACAGATAAACAAAACAATGCTCATGACGATTCAATGAAGACTTGATTGTCAGGGCTGTAAAGTAATGCCGATTATTCCGGATTGATCATCGTTTTTGTGATAGTGTTGTTAAAAAAATAAAACAGGAGAATGATGTCAACTCATACCCCTGCATAGACAAATTGACCATGTGAACCTTACGGTACAGAATCGAACCATTTAGTTGAAGAATTGAAACTTTTATCAGATTTATTTGTATTCTGAAGAAAGAGAGTCTTCGCTGGATTACAATAAGTTCTAGAAGTAAATGTCCAATGAATTAATACTTTAAGACGATTTTTACTTCATGGGTCTATGGTGAGCAACCGACGATGTTTCGGTGAGGCTATCTTCGACAGACTGCTTATCGCCGTTACTGTCACTTACAATACCGATTTCAAATCAAAAATTTACAATAAATCAAGTCATCGACCCATTTCCCATTTATCAATAAGCTTTCAACAAAATGAGCTTCTTTTCGAAATCCGATTCGCTCTACCAGTCGGATAGCGTTTTTATTGGCAGGGTCAATTGATGCAATTATCCGGTGTTTGTTCAATTCCTTAAATAAATAGTCAACCACTTTTTTAACAGATTCTGTTGCATAGCCTTTGTGCTGAAAATCCTTGTTTAAGGTACAACCAATTTCTGCTTGTTTATTTTCGTCATCAATGAAGTGAACCCCTAAATCGCCGACTATTTTTTGAGTCTCTTTTTCAACGATGACAAATTGAAACCATGTCCCTGGCACATTGATTTGTTTCGATATCTTGCCAATAAATAATTCCACATCATCTATCGTTTCAGGAATCCATCCCTGATATTGGTTTGTCACTTTATCTCGGCGATATTCAAATATTTCACTTTTATCATCAAGAGTTACTTGTCTGATTATTAGTCTTTTTGTTTCTAATTTCATTTTTGTAAGTATAACGTATTATTCAATCTCAAATAGGGAGTTGTTGTTTTTACCCTGTCCAATATATCAAAATGTTTCAAGACTCTTAACGCTCTCAATGTATTCCATCGGCTTGGATTGCCGACTTTTTCCATATCGAAATGTACTGCTCCAACGTGTTTTGACTGTAACGGCCATTTTTTATCCGAACGTCTGTTGCATCGGTCATTCGGCTGTCAAATCCGACATTTAGATTGTTTTTAACTCGTTCAGATTCATTGTTTTGTTTTCATGAAATTATACTTATCTGTGTAAAATATTTTAAATAACGTAATTCAGAGCAGCATACCAAATCCAAAATTTATTTTGTATGTAAATTAAAAGAATCCTGATATCCGTCTGAAATACAAAATGTCATGGGAAAGGACTTCTGGGAGTTTTTTTGACAATGCGGAAACCATACGGAAATTATCGTCCGGTATTTTCGGCGGGAAAGCCAATGATTATGCCGCTGTCCCTTCGCCAGCTATGAAATTAGCACCGCTTATATGAAAAAAACAGTACATTTAGATAAATTTCATACGTTTTAATGTAGCCAAAAATAATTTAAAAATGAGTAAAAATGGGTGATCTGAGGATTTTTGAAGCGTCAACAGGAAATATTATCAATATTCAGTCAATTGCCAAAGAAACATGGCCCAAAACCTTTGAGTCAATACTTTCACCAGAGCAAATCCGGTACATGATGAACTGGATGTATAGCACGGCTTCACTTACAGAACAATTTTCAATCAGCAACCGCTACTTTTTGGCCGAATCGGAAGGAAAATTTCTCGGCTTTATGTCAATAGAAAATAATTGTCAGCAATCCGGCCGGACAAAAATCCACAAAGCCTACATCGTTCCTTCGGCTCAGAGAAAAGGCATCGGGCACGCCTTTTTCGATGTAGCAGCATCAGAAGCTATCAAGTCAGGCGATAAAGCCATTTACCTGAATGTGAACAAAAGCAACCAGCAAGCCATTGCTTTTTATGAAAAATACGGTCTGAAAAATATCAAATCCGAAGTGATTGATATTGGAAATGGCTTTGTGATGGACGATTATGTGTTTGAAAAGAGTATAATTAAGTGATTATAAATGGATAATAAATAGCTGAGATAAAAATAGTTTTGATGCTTGTGTTTTAATTTTAAATAAAATGGAAAGCATTTTTACCGACAAGAACAAATAGCCCAACGATGCAGATTTGAAAGAAGCGTTGGGAGGAACATATTCATTTTGGCAATTGATTAAAAATTACTTTTTATCGAAATATCCGAAAGGATTGGAAGAATGGAGTTGCTCGAAATACGGCCGGAACTGTCGGATTAAAGATAAAAAGCGGGCAATCGTTTATTTTTTTCCGTGCGACAAATTCTTTAAAGTAGCAATGGTTTTGAATGGACAAAAAAGAGGATTCTATCAAAATTGATAAAATCCTCTTTTTTGTGAACCCGAAGGTACAAAATTCGAACCATTTAATAGCAGAATTAAAGCTATTCGGATCCCTTTTTGTTTTATAAAATCCGTCTAATTTTAATGAGAACTGTTTTGAGTCCAATTTAAAATTCGTTTAAATAAAGTGTTATGCTTAGAATACAGGTTTATATTTTTATGTAAGAATTGTACCACCAGTGCACTTATGCACATAAAAATAAACTATAACATCGTACAAAAGATACCATTCACATCAACCTAATATCTCCATCTATTAGCCAATGCCACCAAAGATAACATAACAGGTACTTCCACCAGAACGCCGACTACTGTTACCAAGGCTGCCGGCGATTGCAATCCAAACAAGGCAATAGCTACGGCAACCGCTAATTCAAAAAAGTTACTGGCTCCAATCATGGCAGCCGGGGAACAAATAGCATGTGGCAGTTTTAACTTTCTTCCACCGAACCATGCTACAAAAAAGATAAAATAGGTTTGTATTACCAATGGAATTGCGACAAGTAAAATAATTAAAGGATTAGCAGTTATCGTGTTCCCCTGAAATGCAAAAAGAAGTATTAAAGTAAGCAAAAGAGCCAGAATAGAAACAGGTTTGAATTTGGGAAGAAATACTTCTCTGAACCATTGTTTCCCATTTTTCTGAATTAATACTTTGTGTGTAATATAACCGGCTGCTAATGGAACCACTACAAACACAATCACGCTTGCAACCAAAGTGTCATAAGGTATTTGCACATTGGTTATTCCCAATAAAAGTCCCACTATTGGGACAAAGGCCACAAGTATGATTAAGTCGTTTACAGAAACCTGTACAAGGGTATAATTCGGGTCGCCATCGGTGAGGTAACTCCACACAAAAACCATTGCCGTACAGGGGGCAGCTCCCAGTAGAATTGCACCGGCAATGTACTCTCCTGCCTGTTCGGGAGAAATAAACGCAGCATAAATTTTTGTAAAGAAAACCCATGCAAAAAAGGCCATTGTAAAGGGCTTTATCAACCAGTTTACTACCACTGTCAGAACTAATCCTTTGGGACGTTTCCCAACATCTTTGATACTTGAAAAATCAACCTGGAGCATCATGGGGTAAATCATTAGCCAAACCAGTATGGCCACAGGTATATTAACTTTATAAATCTCAAGCTTGCTTAAAAACTGTACGCTATCACCAGCAAAATTACCAATTATGATTCCGGCACCAATACACAAAGCCACCCAAAGCGTCAGGTATTTTTCAAAAAAGCCAATTTGTTTTTTACTTTTTGCCATGAGTTCATCTATTTAAAACCATTAACGGTGATGCTGAAAATCCCCACGTTTTCCTGTTTTAATGTTTGCAATTCATCTGAATCAATGTAATTCAGTATGATATTGTCAGGTATTTCAATAATTTTCTCTTTCTTAATTTCCAAGGAAAGAAAACCTTTAGACTCGATAATTTTTAGATACTTATTTTTTTGAACCGCACCGGAAACACAACCGGCATACATTTCGGCAGCTTGCTTCAGCTTTTCGGGAAGTTCTCCAACCAGAACCACATCTGAAATACAAAAATGTCCACCGGGCTTCAATACCCGGTATATTTCACTAAACGCTTTTTGCTTATCGGGCACCAGGTTTAACACACAATTACTAATGACTACATCAAATGTATTGTCAGGTAAAGGCATCTCTTCAATATCACCCTGAACAAACTCAATGTTTCTGTACCCGGTTTTCTCAAGATTCTTATTTGCTTTTTCAAGCATGGCCTCGGTAAAATCAATACCTGTTATACGACCTTCTTCACCTGCAAGTGCCCTTGCTACAAAACAGTCGTTTCCGGCACCTGACCCCAAATCAAGAACATGGTCGCCCTTGTTAATCCCTGCATACTGAGTTGGCAAACCACAGCCCAAACCAAGGTCGGCATCGGGATTGTATCCATCCAGTTTCGAATAATCATCGTTAAAGATGGTATAGTCCATATCATCGCAACAACTTGTTCCCCCACAACAGGAACTTTGATTTTGCAATTTGTTTTGATTGGCAATTACACCATATTTGTCTTTTACAATTAACTTTAGATCTTCTGCTTTCATGATAATTGAGGTAGTATTTCTTCCTGATAGAGTTTGTAAAAAGCTACTTTTATTTCATCCCTGATCCGGTAATATTCACTTTGAATAAATTCGGGAGTGCCAGAGGCATCAGACGGGTCATCAAAACCAATGTGAAGGCGGTGTTTTACCTTTCCGAAAAAAGCCGGACAATTTTCATTGGCGCCACCACAAACTGTTATCACATAGTCCCACTCTTTGTCCAGATATAAATCGACAGAATCAGAAGCATGATGACTGATGTCGATGCTAATTTCTTTCATTACTTCTACTGCTTTTTGATTGAGTTTCCCCGAAGCTTCAGTTCCACCTGAAGCTACTTCTAACCTGTCGTCAAACGACTGCATAAAACCTTGTGCCATCTGGCTTCGGCAACTATTGCCGGTACACAAAATCAAGATTTTCATAATTCTATTCGATTAAACATGAAGTATTTTAATATAATAACTTTTCATTCTTCCACATGAATTCTTGTTTCATGTTGCCCCATTCTACCAATTCAGGTTCAATCAGTTCATTCTATATTTGAAACAGAAAACATTATCGGAGGAAGCTCAATATCCACCAGCTCAAATTCGCATCTGTATTTTTCGTTTCCTTGAATAACATCACTAATCAGAAATTTCATAGCATTTGAATTTATTTACATTCAAAATCTTTATCCAATTGCAATTGATTAAGAAAGTCGATGCTTTCGTTTCTGAGTTTCTCAATTTTCGATGGATTCAGGCAATACTTTGTTTTTATGCCCTCAATATGACCATCGATTAAACCTGCATTCTTTAGTTCCTTTAAATGCTGATTTACCGTAGTTCTTCCCAATGGAAGTTCATCCGATATATCGCCTGTAATACAAGTTTTGGTTTCTGCTAAAAATTGTAAAATCCTTAGTCTGGCAGGGTGTGCCAAAGCTTTGAACAGATTTGCTTTTTCTATGAGTTCCTGTTCAAATAATTCTGTTTTTGACTGTACCATGATGCTTTATTTATCGCAAATATACGTCAAATAAATTTTATAACGTATAAATACGTTACAATGTAATCAAATTTTAATTTTTTGGGAAATTATTTTCCAATTCTGATGTTTAAAGAAATCCTGTATGTCTTAAATATTCTTTTCCTTTTTTGTTTAGCAAAAACTGAGTCGGAATAATTGCAATGCCGTAAATTTTCATCAGGTTCTGGCTTTCAGATTTTAATACATTCAGAAAAACAACATTTACTTTTTTGGGCTGTTTTTCGCGGATTTCAGTCAAAACTTTTTTCATTTGTTTACAAGCTGAACAGCCTGCCGCACCAAATTCAAGAAAAGTGATTTCGTACTCTACCCGTTTTTAGAATAATTGTAAAGCGAATCAACCATAGCTTCCCCCAAATCAGTCATTTCAGGGGAAGCCTGTTGTTTCATCATTTCCGAGAGGTAGTTGTTCATTTTGTCCTTCATTGCAAATCCGGCTACCAACAAAACGCCGACAGAATTACGATAACTGCCCAGGGAAGAATTTTTTTAACCATTTGCTACGGTTTAATTTTTCCAAACAATCCGGTCAGTTTGGTATTCAGAATATTTTTGATTTCAGGTTCATTTTCACCGACGGGTTTTACGGAATTAAATCCATCACCTGAGTTTGGGTCAATCCTGATTTGTAGTATATTTTCAGGGTTGATGAAACCGTTTTTTGAGCTTCTTCAGGTGTCAGTCCTATTCCCTCTGGAATTTTCTCCATTTCCTGCCACTGAAACCAGAAGTAGGTTGGCAACATCGCATAACTTTCCAGTTTGCTTTCTGCTGTTTCAAAGGTTTTTCCCGGTTTTTTCAAAAGTTTCAGTACCGGTTTTTCTGTTGCACCGAATCCTACAGCAAAAGTTACCGGGTTGTAGTCATCGTTAATAAATGAAGTGGCGTTGGGAATCACCCTTGCCAGTTTTTTTGTTGGCAGAACAGTTGACATTTTTTCGATGGTAATTTTGGGCGACAGCGAAATTACAACTGTTGTTTTTTTAATAGTCTCCTTTATCCCCTGCAAAGTTTCCATCATCATAAGGTGGATGAACGGCGAGAAAAACGATTTCAGCTTTAGCCGCGTCGGCGGCAGAACCGGCAGCAGCCACACTTGGAAAATCGGCTTGCAATGTCTTTAAAGTATCTGCATTCGGTTCAAAAACTTTTATCGTTTTGGGTAATGCTTTTTTATTTGATAATCTCTGAAGGAAGATTCGGGTAATTCTTCCCCTGCCAATAAATCCAACTGATAAAAAAAGCATATTCACTTACATTATCCCGAGATATTAAACTTCTTTGACAATCGTAGCACCAATGCCTCTGCTGAATCTTTCAATGCTAAACTCAAAGCTTTTAGGGCTACTTTAAGAGGGGTGGTTGATATTGAGTTCTTCCTGTTCAGAGTTGCTAAAATTTACGCTTGATTTTTAAAACCAACCCGAATGTTAAACTGATCCATAAATGGTCTATGTTTGGTTGCTGCAAGGCAAACGGGGTTAATTACCGGGAATGGCTCATCTTTTTTCTGAACAATATTCATAAATACGATAACGATTACAGCAATAATCTGGACGAACTGCTCCCTCACAACTTCAAACTGCAAAACCGGAATTCCAGCAGTCCCGTCTCTTAAACCTATCAAAGTTCTCTGAATATTTTAGAGAAACTTTGATAGTAGGATACTTTTTCCGTATAAACAACACGAGGTTTACCATATGCTTACAATTTAGGCGGGATGGGAATGTATTGCCTAAACCGGACAAAAACAGCGGATAAAATAAAAACCAGAGTATAATTGCCTGGTAAAAACAGGAAAAAATGATAATAATGATGAACCTAAATACAGAAACGAACTGGTAAAGTCCGAAGAATAATTTCCTTGAAACAACCGGTTCCCTGATAAGTCCATAGAAAACTGACCGGGATGTAGTTCAACCGGGAACTCCTGCTGGGCACTGCGTGCCGCTAGAGTTCCTTTTTATTGTGTGCAGTTTTTTATTTCCAATTTCTATAATCTATTAAATGTAATAGCTCTTCAATTGTTACTCTAAGGTCATCTTTTATTGAATCGATATCATCCTTTGTTGCAATAAATCGTCTATTGTGGGCACTTAGGTCAGCAAATTTTTTAATCCTTGGCATTGCCTGTCTAGTATTTCTCGTAATATTCCAAGTTGGCTCTGAAACTAGCTTTGAAATTAAATCAGATAAATAAAAGAAATCTCCATTCTTGTCTTTAATGTTATTTGTTAGTTTGTATTTTTCAAAACATTCAATTATTAATATTTCGAATAGTTTTCTTATCATCACAAAAGAGGCATCAAATTGTTGAACATCATAACAAATTATAGCTTGTTTTCCAACTTTTTGTAAATATCCTCTAGTATTGTCTAATAAAGAAATTGGGAAGAGATTGTGTGAAGGATTCGGTTCTGGAACAGAACCAATTTTTTCTAACAATAAAGTTTTATATGTACCTTCTAAATGATAGCCCTTTGAAGTTTTTATAAATTTAGGGGTTGTTTTACCTCGTTTTGAGTTCTTTGCTAGGTAGGCGTTAGTATTTGAATATTCTTGAATTTTTAATCTTTTGAAGCAACTATTAACATCAACCGCCGAGAAAAATTCTTTAGATTCTTTTGTCTCAATAAACAGAGCAAAATAGTCAATTCTATTGCTCATTGACATTGAGTTAAAGTCTTGTATTCGTAAAACAAAACTAGATATTTCTTCCATTCAGTTTACTTTTTAGGCTGCAGTTTGGGAGCATCGTGTTCAATATAGTTTTCACCTTGAATCGAGAGTTTAATGTCTTCAATATTTGTCGTATCAATCCATCCTTTGTGCTTTTTTGTGTCTATAAGACTTTGATAAATATCACCAGGGACTTTCTGTCCTGCCTCTTTATAAGCAGTATAAATATGGTCAATACCTATATTACCAATTGATAACTCTTTTGATAAATAATAAACAAAGGTTACATTTCTTTCAAAATTTGATTTGATTTCAAATCTGTCGTAAAAATCTCTTAGTGAGATTTTTCCATTTGGCCTTAAATTTAAGTCCAATAACTGTTTTGGACTCTTTGAAACTGTTTTTTTACTAGAGCTTTTTTTAGGAGTTGCTTTTTTATTAGCAGCAGGTTTTTCTGTCCCATTTATTTCTTTTGGAATAATTTCGTCTACTTCGTCTTCTTTCTCAGGTGGCGAAAGTTTTATTGAATCAATTAGCGTTGATATTCCATTCTCTTTTAACGATTTGAATTCTTCGATAACACTTTGTTTGTCACCTTCAATTTCAAATTCAAAATTTCCAAATTTTAATTTAATTTTTAAGTCTGCCATGGTATTAGTTTTATGTTTGTTAAAATTCTCTATAACGTTAAAAAAGGATGGGGCACATATTCATTGCTATTAGGAAATATTCTCTGCGGGGTAGCATATGCTCCACCATTTTGCTTTCCAAAATGTGCCCGGCTCAGAATTCTGAATGAGT